>Ga0272448_1000079_pt1 | contig 131646 bp, 102 predicted proteins | sample YNPCB0191_FD_202220 | JGI IMG/M metagenome (GOLD analysis project Ga0272448, IMG submission 202220) | Hot spring sediment microbial communities from Yellowstone National Park, WY, United States - YNP-CB-019-1 | ecosystem: Environmental > Aquatic > Thermal springs > Hot (42-90C) > Sediment... | reverse complement strand
TGCCTTCTTCCTCGCGAGCTCGAGCTCGGCGCTCGACTGGACGAGGAACGGCTCGGGCTCCTCGGCCGAGCCGACGCACGCGAGGAGTATCGCGGCGGGGACGCCGAGCCAAAGGCCGGAGCGACGCGCTAGGTAAGCACCGCACCTCATGTCTGTGATACGAGTAACCTTTTGTCCCCTCTATGTCAAGAAATATCCGGCGGCTCTCCTGGCCGACCGCGGCGGCCCGGGCGGCGCATGGCGGGCTCATGCGCCCCGTCTCCTCCTGTGGCAAGCTCGGACCGGCGGTGCTAGTCTCCCGGCGCAGGCGGGGCGGCCGGGACGAACCCTGGCGCCCCCCGGTGCGTACAGGATCGGGGAGGCCTTGAGCGCGCAGGATCGGACGCCCGAAGCGGCGGGCGTCGGGCCGAGCCCGGCGGGCGGCAGAGAGGGCGCCAGCGACGAGGCCCTGATGCTCTGCGTCAAGGCGGGCGAGCTCGGCTGCCTCCAGGACCTGATGTCGCGGCACGAGAGGGGGCTCTTCGGGTTCCTCGCCCGCTACACGGGCGACTCGCACCTCGCGGAGGACCTCTTCCAGGAGACCTTCCTGCGAGTGGTCGAGAAGCGCGAGGCGTTCGACCCGGCGCGCGGCTTCAGGCCGTGGCTGTACGCGATAGCGGCGAACCTCGCGCGCGACGCCTGCCGCAGGCGCGAGGTGCGCTCGAGGGACATGAGCTCGGCCGGCGGACCGGCCGGCGCGGCCCCCGCACGGCCGGATGACGAGCTCGAGCGCCGCGAGGAGACGGCGCTCGTCAGGCGCTCGGTGGAGGAGCTTCCGGAGGACGCAAAGGCGATGGTGCTCCTGCACTTCTATCAGGGCTTCCGGTACAGGGAGGTTGCCGAGACCCTCGGCGTCCCCGTGGGCACCGTGAAGAGCAGGATCCACTGGGCGGTCGAGAGGCTCGCCGCGGCCTGGCGCGAGAGCTCCGAGCGGGCCCTCGCGGCGGCGAGGGCGGCGAGAAAAGGCGGGCCCCAGTGACGGACGAACTCACCAGGGATATCGATCGGAACGGAGGCGCCGGGTCGCTCGCGGCCTCCTACGCGCGCGCGCAGCTCGTCTGCCGCGAGGTGCGCGAGGACCTAGTGGCGCTCCAGAGGGACGAGCTATCGCCGCTCAGGGCGGAGTCGGTGCGCTCGCACCTCGCCTCCTGCCCCGAGTGCCGCGAGGAGGCCCTGGAGCTCGAGCTCGCGATGCGCTCGTATGCCAGGCTCCCGGAGCCCGTTCCGCCGGTGGACCTCGTGGACCTCGCCCTCAGGCGCGTGAACGAGGTCTACGGGCCGGACGGCTCGCGAAGGCCCGTCCGCGTGCGCGCCCGGCCGGAGTCGCGCGCGGACGCCGGGCACGAGCCCGCTCGGGCCAGGCGGACCGGAGCGCTCTTCCGGCCCGTCAGGAGCCCGATCGTGTGGCTCGCGGCCGGGGCGTTCTACCTCTTCGTCGCCCTGTCGTTCGCGGTGGAGGACATCGGCGACGCCGTCGGCAGGGCGCAGCTCAGGCTCCTCGGCCCGGGCCTCTCCGAGAAGCTCGAGCGCGTCACCGAGGCGATCCTGCTCAAGCTGTAGCGCCTGGACGCGGCCGGTCACTTCCGGGGAGGGCCGAGGAGCCTCCCGAGCTCGCGCGCCTCGTCCAACGTGAACGGCCCCACGCGGGTCCTCGTCAGGGCGGTCACGACGGCCCCCGTCCCGAGCTCGAGCCCCAGGTCTTCGACCAGGGACCTGACGTAGGTGCCCGCGGAGCAGTCGAGCTCGAGCTCCACGTCGGGAGGGGCGAAGCGCACGAGCTCGAGCCGCCGGACGGTCACGGTCCGCGCGGCGCGCTCGACCGTCTGCCCGCTCCGCGCGAGCTCGTAGAGCGGCCGCCCCGATCGCTTCAGCGCGCTGAACATGGGCGGGACCTGCCGGATCTCCCCCCTGAAGCGCGCGAGGGCCTCGCCGAGCGAGCCGGCCGTCACGCCGGAGAAATCGCGTCTCTCCAGGACCCGCCCCGTCTCGTCGAAGCTGTCCGTCCGCTCGCCGAGCCTGAGCCTGACGCGGTAGGTCTTGTCCGCCCCGGAGAAGAGCGCGAGCGCCCGCGTCGCCCACCCGACGCCCAGGACGAGCACCCCGTCGGCGATCGGGTCGAGCGTCCCGGCGTGGCCGATCTTTCTCGCGCCCAGCTCGCGACGGGCCGAGCGGATCGCGTCGAAGGACGACGGGCCGCGCGGCTTGTTCACCACGAAGAGGCCAGGCACGCGCCAGAGGAGCATCCTCGCGCAGGCGGGGAGGCCGCTCGGGCAGGCGGCCCGGGGCCCGCCCCGCGTCGGGCCTCCGGGCGGTTCCACCGCGCCGCGCCCCTGCCCCCTGAAGCGCTCGGCATCCACGGATGCAAGCCCTCGACGAACCTTCCGGCGGCACTGGCCCGCGGGTCAGAGGAGCGCGAGCGCCGCGAGGTACGCCGCGCCGCCGCCTATGTGCGGAGGGCCGCCCTCGGGCGGCTCCGAGACCCCCGGCCCGCCGCGGCGCACGCCGGGCGGGGGCACGAGCATCCCGTCGATCGCCCCCTCGACTCCGGCGGCCCCCGAATCCTCCATCCCAACCCCTACGAGGAGACACCTTCCCCACGGGTTCACGCCGAGGAGCCAGTCCAGGGCGTTCGTCGCGAGCTCGGCGTGGCGGGGCCCCGCGGTCGCGCGCCGCGCCGAGAGGACTGCCCAGGCCTCCTCCGCCACCAGCATAGGGACATCCTCGCTAGGCGCGTCCGCCGGCGGCGGCACGAAACCCCAGACCTCGCGTGAGGCCGCCTCGACCAGCGAGTCGAGGCATCGGCCCAGCGTGATCTTCGCGGCCGGCGTGGAGGGGTGCTGCTGGAGCGACGACGCGAACTCCGCGAGGGCAGCGAGTGCGATCGGCGCGCAGGGGCGGGCACCCCCGGGCGATGACTCGATCGCGGACATGATGGCCGAGACGTGCCTCTCGGCCGAGGCCAGGTACCGCGGCTCCATGGTCGCTACGTGCAGCGCCACATCCGTGAGGAGCATGGCCGCGCAGGCCTCGGGGCTCGCGAGGACCCCCAGGTTGTGGTGCCCCTCCCAGACGCGCTCGCCGCGGCGCAGAAGGTCGATGTCCGCGAGCTGCTCGGCGAGCTTTGCGCAGAGGAACCCGCAGAGCAGGGCCATGTGCGGTTCAGGGTCGGCGCTTCCCGCCGGTGCGACCTCCCCTGCCGGCCCGGCCCTGGACGGACGGCGCAAGAGCTCGCGCCTGAGCCATTCGGCGCCCCAGTGGAGCTCGGAGCGGATCTGCGGGTCGTGCGGGTCTTTGGCCCCTGCGAGCGCGAGGGCGAGGACGACCCTCGCCCCGATGCGCAGGGAGCTGCCCGCCCGCGCGGGACGGTCGAGCCAGCCGCTGGCCCCCTCCCCCGGTCCGGGGTGCGACGCGCGCGAGGACCGCAGCATCTGGAGGACGACGGGCTTGCTCAGCCTCCAGAGGAGCGAGCTCCCGACGCCGAAGCGCGCGCTCGCAGCGGAGAGGCCCCCGGCCTCGAACCTGATCTGGAAGTCGCCCCCCGCCTGGCGGAACGCGGAGAAGTCGCCCACGTAATACCAGGGTCCCGCCCCGGAGGCGCCGAAGCGCCTGCAGGTCCCCTCGAGCAGGCAGCGACCGGTCCCGTCGGTGACCTCGAAGCGCGCCGATGGCCCGCGATTCTCGTCGCAGCGGCAGACGAACCGCTTGGGGCCGCCGAGTTCGTAGCCCACCCGGTTGACGAGGACGTCCATCGGCGCGATCCCCCGGAACTGTGTCCGCCACGGAAGGCCCTTCGGGGATCCGATACTTCCGCCGACAGGCGGACTGCGGCAGCCCGATCCCGGCCGAGCCCGCCGGCGTGCGCCGGCGATCCGCAGGGCCGCGCCTAGCCTATCGCCTGCCGGCCGGATTGGCAGCGAGCTTCCACTGGCCGCCCTCGCGAACCATCTCGACCTTGCCGGTCGAGCCGCTCGCGTATTCCACGGTGAGTTCGGCGCGCTCTCCCTGGATGGTGCAGGATTTTATCGTCGACCCTTCGAATACGCTCTTCGACCCGCTGCCGCCCAGGGCCTTGCCCAGCTTCTCGCCCGCCTGGCGGACGGCCTTCATCATCGCCGCGAACGCCTCGCGCGGGGGGAGCTTCGAGACCTCGACCGGATCGAAGCCGATGAGCTGCCTCGCGAGGGGCGGGGCGTCCTTCGACTTCTCGGCCATGTCTTTCAGGGACGCCGCGAACTCGGTCTGCGCCGACTGCGACATCGCATCGTAGACCGCGCCGAACTCGCCCGCGGCGAAGGCCTTCTGCACGGACTCGAAGGCGGCCTGCGGCGTGGACGGCGAGAGCCCCGCCTTCAGCCCACAGCCTGGCCCGGACAGCATCCAGGCGACGACCAGCGCAGCGAACAGGACGTGCCGTCTCATGTCGGCCCCCTTCACGTTCCGGCCCGCGGACCGTCACGGAGCCTAGCGCGGAGGCATGAACTGTCAAGGATGACGCCTTTGAATCAGTGTTGCCCAGTTGAAAACCTCGTCCGGCACGTTTGGGGGATCACGAGGTTGTGGACCAGCGCCCGCAGGCGCATCTCGCACACGAGGTGGCCGAGAGCGATTCCGGGCGATTCCGCGGCGATTCCGGAGGTGTCCCCGGCGCGGCTCTTGCGCTCCTGGTATCGGGCCGTTCGCAAGCGTCCAGGGCCCTGCGCTTGCGCGGGCTTGCCGGCGCTGGCATCATCTCCGTGCCATTGGGGCGGGTGGCCGCGGCTCCCCGGGCTCGGGCGGCGCGCGGGGGGCGTCACGCGCCCCGAGGAGGAGGTCGATCCCGTTGAGGCGATGCGTCCCCGCGCAGGCTCGGCCGGGCGGCCGAGGCGAGGCCGGCGACCGGAGCACTGGTTCCGGTCGGCTGCGAGTGGCGTTCGTGACCAGCCACCCCATCCAGTACCAGGCCCCGCTCTTCAGGGAACTCGCGCGGCGGCCGGGGATCGAGCTCACGGTGCTCTTCTGCTCGCGCGCGGGGCTGGAGCCCACGATCGACCCCAACTTCGGCAGAGCCATTGCCTGGGATATCCCGCTTCTCGACGGGTATAGGCATTCCTTCCTGAAGAATCGCTCGCCGCGGCCCTCGCCCTCGAGGGCGACGGGCCTCGTGAACCCGGGTATCCTATTCGCGCTCAGGCCCCGGCGCTTCGATGCGGTCATCTTCCACGGCTATTCCCACGTGACGAGCATGCTCGGGATGCTCGTCTGCTTCGCGCGCGGCATCCCGGTCCTGCTGCGCTTCGATTCGCAACTGCTGAGTCCCCGGCCCTTGTGGAAGCGGGCGCTGAAGAGGCTCCTCTTGCCGCGGCTCTTCCGGAGGGTGTCGGCGTTCCTCACGGTAGGCACGAAGAACGAGGAGTACTGCGCCCGCTACGGCGTCCCGCGGGAGCGGATGTTCCGCACGCCCTACTGCGTGGACAACGACCGCTTCGCCCGGGAAAGCCGGATGACCGACGAGGAGCGCCGCGCCTTCCGCGCGGGCCTCGGCCTCGACCCGGAGAGGCCTGTCGTGCTCTTCTCGGGGAAACTGGTGCCCTGGAAGAGGCCCATGGACCTCCTGCGCGCCTTCGACGCCGCGGGGCTGGGCGGAAGGGCATCGCTCGTCTTCATCGGCGACGGCGTCGAGAGGGCGGCCCTCGAGGCGTATGCGAGGACGCGGCTGCCCGGCTCGGTTCGCTTCGCCGGATTCGTGAATCAGCGGGAGCTGCCCAGGTACTACGGCATGGGGGACGCGCTGGTTCTCCCCTCCTCGACGGAGCCCTGGGGCCTCGTGGTGAACGAGGCGATGGCCTGCGGGCTGAAGGTTCTCGCCTCCGATGCCGTCGGCGCGGCGTACGACCTGCTCGTGGACCCCGCCTGCGGAGAGGTCTTCCCGGCGGGCGACGTCGGGGCCCTCGCTGCGGCGCTCAGGAGGGCGGTCGAGAGCCCTGGCCCGCGCGAGGCGAGGATGCGCGCGGTCGAGCGCTTCTCCGTCCGCGCGGCGGCGGACGGGATATGCGCGGCGCTGCGGGCCGTGAGACGGAGTACCTCGTGACAAATGGTGGCGAATTGCCCATCGGCGCGCCCCTACTGGGCAAGAACGTGGCCTGGGGTGCCGGCTCGGGCATCGTATCCAGTCTCGTCGGGCTCGCGTCGGGCATCATATTGGGACGGATGCTCGGACCCGGAGGGATGGGCGAGGTCTCCTATGTCTTGTGGCTCGTCGGGCTTGTCGCGGTCGTGGCAGGGCTCGGCCTCGACCATGCGTACAAGCGTTTCCTCGCCGAACTCACGGGGGCCGGACGCCTTCAGGACGCGAGGGCCTTGGGGGCCTGGACCCTCGTGCGATCAGGGGCTGCCTGCCTCTTGGCGGCTACGGCCCTCTGGTTTTTCGGCGGACGTTGGCTCACCGGCGTGGGGGTGAGGTCCTCATCCATTGCGGTCCTCTATCTCAGCATCTGGGGCTCGTCGCTCATCGAGGCCTGGGTACAGGGGGCCCTGCGCTTCCGGTTTCTGGCCCTGACACAGGTCTCCAGGGGCCTGGTGCAGCTGCCAGTCCTTTTCATCACAACGGCCCTCGCCGGTGCGGATGGCGGCTGCCTGGCGTATGCGGCCGGCAACCTCGCAGCGACTGTCCCGTGGTTTGTCTTTTGGCTCCGGAGAGGATCGCTTCCGAGGATGGCCGTCCCGCCCGAGCTCCGCTGGCAGGTTTGGTCCTACGCCGCAGTCATCTGGCTCGGTTCCATGGTCTCGTACTGGGTCTGGAATCGCGCGGAGCTCTTCTTCTTGGAGCGGTGGTCGAACGCACAGGAGATCGGTTTCTTCGCCGCCGGGGGCGCGGTGGCCGCGCTTGTCGGGCGGGGGCCGGCGCTCCTCACGATGCCCCTGCAGACGCACTTTGCCGCCCGTTTTGGGCGGGACGGCCTTTCGGGCGTGCGCCCGGGCTACATGCTTTCGACGAAAGCGACCGCCGCGCTCGCAGTGCCGATAGCGTTTGTCTGCGCGGTCTTGGCCGACCGGATCATGGGTCTGCTTTACGGGAGTTTATTCGCGGGCGCGATCGAGCCTGCCAGGATCCAGATCGCGGCGGTCGTGTTATCCGTCGTACTCGCGCCCGGGGCTGCGGCCATCTATGGCGTCGGTAGGCCGGGAATCCACCTGGCTAACAACGCTCTCGGCGTGTTGCTAGTAGCGGTAACTTGCTTTATCCTCGTACCTAGGTACGGCGCAGTGGGCGCGGCGTGGGCGCGTTTAGCAGTGGGTTAGCGGCACGGGCGTCGGAACAGGGAATGCCGGTACTACCGTCAGCCAGGCACCGGAAGGAATGTCTACATGCGGGGCCGCCACGGAACAGGCACCTATAGGCTGCGCCGCAACGGAAGTGGTCATGCCGCCAAGGTTGCACTTGTGTTTGGCACCCGCCCCGAGGCAATCAAACTCGCACCTGTGATCCTAGAGATGAGGAGAGACGCCAGATTTGAGTGCCTCGTCTGCTCGACCGGTCAGCACAAGGAAATGCTCGACCAAGTGACACGGGTCTTTGGTATTCAGCCGGATCTTGAACTCAGTTCAATGGAGCCGGACCAGCCACTTGCGGGTCTTACAGCGCGTCTTCTCGTTGCTGTCAGTGAGGGCTTGGAGGCCTTCGAGCCGGACCTTGTCATTGTCCAAGGCGACACCACCACCGCTCTTGCCGCGACAGTTGCAGCTTTCTACCAGCAGATACCGGTTGCTCATGTCGAGGCAGGACTGCGGACGGGCAACATGGAAGCACCGTGGCCCGAGGAGGCAAACAGACGACTGATCTCGGTACTGGCCACGCTTCATTTCGCTCCCACCGAGCGTGCCAGAGCGAACTTGCTCAGAGACGGCGTTCCGGACAACAACGTTCTTGTCACAGGTAATACGGTTGTCGATGCCCTGCGGCTTGCTCTGGAGAGACTCAGGAAAGAGCCCTCGCTTGTCACGGGGCTCGATGACAACGTATTGCGAGCCTTGCGGGGTCGAAGGCTGGTGCTGGTTACGGCACACCGGCGCGAGAGTTTCGGCACCGGGCTTGAACACATCTGCAAGGCTATAGCGGAGCTCGCGCGGCGTTTTCCTGAGGTCGTCTTTGTCTATCCGGTCCACATGAACCCGAATGTGCGAAAACCTGTCGGCGAACTACTCCGTCCACTGGCTCTCCGGAACCTCTACCTGCTTGAGCCTTTGGGCTATCTGTCATTTGTTTGGCTGATGGAACGCGCCGACCTGATACTGACCGATTCGGGCGGCATCCAGGAGGAGGCTGTAGCCCTATCCAAACCCGTGCTTGTGATGCGTGAGAGCACCGAACGACCCGAGGTCATCGAGTCAGGTATCGGTCGCCTAGTGGGAGCGGACTGCGAACGAATAGTGCGAGAAGCATGCTCGTTTCTTGAAGGTGCCGTTGTGGGCGCTTTCGGCCGAAGTCAATCTAACCCCTACGGAGACGGACACGCAGCAACCCGAATAGTAAGCGCGTGTGCGAGATTGCTGTCATTTTAGAACGGGTATTGCATAGGTGCGAGTTCGCTTCCCGACACGTCTACCGTCGATGGTATACCGGGCGATGACAGTCCTGCGGCGATCGCCCCTGGGCCTGAGGCTTGCGCGGGGAACCGCCTGGAGTCTCGGCAGCAATGTCGTTTCCAGATTACTCGGATTGGCGACGGGCATTGTAGTTGCCAGGCTCATTGGGCGGCAGGCCTTCGGTGTACTCGGCATTATCCAGAGCACGGTAAGCATGTTTGGTGTTGTCGCCGGATTTGGCACGAGCGCTGGCGCCGCGAAGTACGTGGCTGAATTCAGATCTAACGACCCGGAGCGGGCTAGAAACTTCATGTTTCTTTCTGCGTTCTTGGGAGCCACGGCAGGGCTGGCGGTCGCAAGCATTCTTGCAGGCACCTCGGCACACATTGCGAGGTACGCGCTGGATGCACCTGAGCTCACACCGCTTCTGCGGATAGCCGCGGCCGGCCTCTTCTTTGGTGCGCTGAACGGAGCTCAGATGGGTGCGCTCACCGGTTTGGAGGCCTTCAAGACCATTGCATTGATTCATGCCGCCGCAGGCGCACTGTCGGTCGCTGTGACTGTTCCTTTGGTGTATTGCTGGAGTCTGCGTGGTGCAGTGTGGGCCGGTCTGATCAGCAGCGCCTCTATGTGCTTGATCGGCGGTGTGTGCGTTCGGATGCAGGCCCGGAAATCCGGTGTCCCAGCCAACTCAAGAAAGCGCTTCTCGGATCTGTCGGTGCTGTGGCATTTCGGGGTTCCGGCGGTGCTCAGCGGCTACATGGTGGCGGGCGTCGATTGGGCCTGTCGGGCCATCCTGGTGAACACACAGGACGGCTATGCCGAACTCGGCCTGTTCAACGCAGCGAATCAATGGCGCGGTGCCGTGCTGGGGGTAACAGGCGTGTTCAGTAGCGCTGCCTTTCCAGTGCTTGCGAACCTATGGGGTTGCCGGGACATGGGTCGATATCGTAAAACAGTCTCGGCAGCGCTGGTCTCCCAAACAGCGGCAAGTCTTGTCCTTGGCGGAGCAATTGCCCTTTGTTCGACGTGGATCATGACAAGCTACGGTGAGTCTTTCAGCGAAGGCGCGACTGTCTTGGTCCTGATGATGCTCGTTGTGGCGCTATCTTCACCTTGCAGCGTTGTGGGCCAGGCCATACTCAGTTCCGGTAGGATCTGGGCAGGCTTCGCGCTGAACGCTCTTTGGGCCGTCGCGATGGTCGGCACGGCTTGGTCGCTTGCCGGGTTCGGAGCTGTGGGGCTCGCTATGGCCTACGTGATTGCGTACGTGGTTCATCTCTTGTCTGTGGGTCTGTATTTCCTGCTGTTTGTTGTCAAGTGTCCGCGTACAACGGAATTTTCATCATGACGATTTGGCGTTGTGATGCCCTTGAGCACGTGCCCTGTGACCTGTGCGCCGCCGACGACACGAGGCCGGTATGCACCCGGGCCGACGGACTGTCGGTTGTGGAGTGTGCGAAGTGCGGGCTTGCCTACCTCGATCCGCGTCCCAGGCCAGATGTCGTGAATCGCCTCTACGGCCTTGACTACTTCGCTCGTAACGTGACAGGCATCGGCTACGAGGACTACTTCGGAACATATCGGAACGAGCTCGTCAGGGAATGCTCCGAGCGAATGAGGGCTCTAGGCAAGAGAATCAGCTTTAGAGGACTTCGCTGTCTAGAGGTTGGCTGTGCCAGCGGGGAGTTCTGCGAAGCGCTCAGGTCGGCCGGCGCAGAACCTGTGGGAATTGACATCGCCGAGGTAGCTATCAACCAAGCTCGGGCCAGATACCCACACATCGACTTCCGGGTTTGCACAGTCGAGTCGTTGCACGGAGTGGGCCTCTTCGATGCCGTCTTCTGTTTCGAACTGCTGGAACATGTCTTGTCACCCATGGCATTCCTGAACAGTGTGCGAGGGTTACTCAAGCCCGGAGGATACCTGGGTATCTCTGTACCCAACTACCAGTGCGCCAAGGTCATCGGCTGCGAGAACTGGCTCGGATTCCACCACAATTTTGAGCATCTTTACTTCTTCTCCGAACAGTCCTTGGCCTCTTACGCGTTGAGGACCGGATTCAGCGTCCTCGATGTGTGGACAGGCGCGGGGACTGGGCGTCTTCTTGGGCCCGATCCGGCAGGAGCTCCAAGAGCCGGCGCATTGTCAGCTGCGAAGGTGCTTGCCCATACACTTGGGCTGATGGACCTGTGCAGGTCCGTTGCAGCGCGCTATCGCGCTTGGGTGCGCAGGTTCCGCAGGGGCGGCAATCAACACACTCTGCTAATGCTCTGGAGGAAAGAGGTCTAGCAGTGCGGCCTAGAGTCGTCATGGTCTGCCCGTGGAACTACCTGAGGGCCCACGCTGGGTTCCAGTATCTGGCCGACGCCCTCCACTTCAGAGGTTTTCACATCAAGGTCTACGCCCGCATACCGAGGAACATGCTCGTCGAGCTAGCCGAAAGACCCTATGCTGTCATGTCAAGGGAAAGTGCTTGGTACGCCAGGATTCCTCTGGTCAGAAGGGTCTTGTTCCGCAGGGAGATCATCAGGGCGTGGACAGACGACGCAGACGCGATGCTATGCTACGACCTGGGGTTCTTCAGGGAGGCCGTCGAAATCAAGAGACAGCAACCGTCAAAGCTACTCGTTCTGGTTAGTCCGGATATCTTCGCCCCCGAGGATTGCCCAGGAAATCCGTTCGTTGAGTTCTATGAGAAGCATGCGAATGTGCCTGATGTCACAGTCGATGTGGAGCCACACCGTGCCGAATGGAGGAAGACACGCTTCGGATTGCGACACGACGTGCTTGTGATCCCCAATACCCTTCCTTCTAACGAAGCACCCCCTGCAGCCGCGCCCGGCACACTTCGTTCATTGGCAGGGGCCGACATTCCAGGCTGGAAACACGTCATCGTGTTCGCCGGAGGTCTCTACCCAGGCGTTCCGCTCGAACGTCTGGTTCGCGCGTGCGCGATGTTGAAGGAGCGGGTGTTCCTCCTGGCTTTTTGCCACGGTCCCCCGCAGCGGATCGCCGCGTTGAGGCAGTTGTCTAGTGAATTGCTGGGCCCGCAAAGCGGGCGCATTTCGGGGCCAGTACCCCGTAGGGCGCTGCTCTCGTGTCTATGGGAAGCGTCGGCTGGTCTGGTATTCTATCCTCCATCAGCACAGAGAACCGTGAATCAACTGTATTGCGCACCTGCCAAGTTCTTCGAGTACCTCGCCGCGGGAATACCTGTGGTGACGACCGCAAATGAATCCTTAAGGCCGATCGTGACATCCCGGGACGTCGGGGCTGTGGCGCGGGACGATTCAGCCGAGGCCTTTGCCGAGGCCATTGACGCGCTGCTTTCCAGATCGGATCTTCCGGAAATCAGGCGAAGGGCGCGAAAGCTCTTTCTTGACGAGCTATGCTACGAGAAGGCCGCAGAACCCGCGTTATCGAGACTCTGCGGAATGATCGAAGAGGCCACCAGCGCAAGGCGATGACCTTGCGGTGGTATTCCAGTGGCGGATGAACGAATGGCTTATTCAACAGGACGATGTGAAACAGCTCACAGGTTGAGCGCTTGCTTGGTGATCCCCACCTACCGCCGCGAGGGGGTCCTCGTCGACACGCTACGCCAGGTGCTGGCGCAGGACCCGCCGGCGGACGAGGTGCTGGTCGTGGACCAGACGCCCGACGCCGAGCACGAAGCGGAGACGCTCGCATTCCTGCGCGACCAGGCTGCGTGCGGCCGCATCCGGTGGATCAGGCAGTTCCCCGCGAACCTGCCGGCGGCGCGCAACAGGGCCCTTGCGGAGACGTCCTGCGAGATCGTTATCTTCATCGACGACGACGTGATCCTCTCGCCGGGCTTCGTCGCCGCCCACGTCGCGAACTACTCGGACCCCCGCGTGACGGCGGTCGCAGGCCAGATCCTCGATTCGGATCGCAAGACGGTAAGCGAGCTCCCGAAGCCCGCCAGGCGGAGGCGATTCGGCTGGCTGCATTTCCCGCTCAACTACGACAAGCGAGCTTTCGTAGTCGGAGGGCGAGGCTGCAACTTCAGCGTGCGCAGGGAAGCGGCCCTGGCCATCGGCTGTTTCGACCCGAACTACACGGGGCGGGCGTGCCGCGAGGAGAGCGATTTTTTCCTCCGCCTGGGGCGGGCGGGAGGGATGTGCGTCTTCGATCCCCGCGCGAGCCTGGTCCATATCGGCTGGCTCCCTGGCGGCTGCAACTGGGTGGGCTGGCCTCAAAAGGGCCTCATGCGATCCGACGACGTGGCCTGCGAGACCTATTTCTGGCTCAAGAACTATGAGCCGCACGTCGCTGCGGCGGCGCTGGTGCCGGCCTATGCTCGCTGGTTCGGCAAGCTCCTCCTGCGCGCGAGGCCGGGCTTGTGGCCACGGGGCGTTGCCAGCATCATGCGCGGATTCGTGACAGGCCTTGCACGGCTCTGGCGCACCTCGGCAAGAGAGAGGACGCTGCCAAAATGAAGGTCACGATCAGCGCGAGCTGGCGCTGGCACGCCTGGGACCTGGCCCGGGAGCTCCACGGGCTGGGCCACCTCCGGAGGCTCCACACGATCTGGAGACCCTGGGGGCGGTGGAGGCTGCCGAGGAGCAAGGTTCTGGTGAGGCGCCGGGATTTTCTGATCGCGCGACTCGGGCAACGGCTCTTCCCGAGCCTTCGAGACGGGATCGAGATAGGCCGCCGCGCGCGCGCGAAGGCCGAAAAGATGAACTGGGCCGCGTACGGCCGCAAGGTCGCCGAGGAATACGAGAAGATCCTCGCGGCGAGAAGGTCCCCCGCGGCGGGGGCCGGTCCGGGGGCGGGCTGATGCTGGTGCTGGTCATACTCGCGGGGCTCGGCCTGACGAGCGCGTACCTGTGCTTCGCGCACCACTGGAGGCACGCCGTCGCCCTGCTCGCCGTCTGGATGACCGTCGAGGACCTCGTCAGGAAGCTCCTGCCGGGCCAGCCGCCGCCCGTCATCCTGGGCAAGGACATGATCCTCGCGAGCATCTATGGCGCGATGCTACTCGCGCCCCCGCGCGGGGAGCGGCCGTACTGGCCCCGCTTCACGACCGCGCTCGTCCTCTTCGGAGCGGTCGCGATCCTGGGGTGTTTCGGGCCGGACGTGCCGTCGTACCTTTTCGCCATGGCGGGGCTCAGGAGCTACCTGTGGTACGTGCCCGTCTTCTGGCTGGGCTACTATTTCGCAGGATCCCGCGGCGACGTGCTGAAGGTGATGCGCGTGCTCGGCCTGCTCGCCCTGGCGGTCGTGCCGCTCGGCGTGCTCCTGAGGCAGGGCATAGTCGAGCCGGGTCCCTACCTCGGCGTCTTCGAGGGGGGGCACCAGTACCATGCGTTCGACGACCCCAGGTACGGCAACATCCTCCTCAGCTCGTCGGTGTTCGGCCAGAACGCGCGCTTCGGGAGGCTGTCCCTGGGCGTCTTCCTCCTGGCCTTCGGCCTCTTGACCGGTCCTTCGAGGGTGGACTGGAAGTGGTGGCTCGCGGCCTTCCTCGGGGCGGCGGGCGTCATGGCGAGCGCCAACAGGGGGACGATCTACGCCTTCGGTTTCTGCGCCGCCGTGCTCGCCGCGAGACCCTTCCTCCTGGGGGCGCCTGGCAGGGCGTTCGGGAGGGCAGCGCTCCTCGGCGTCGCACTGCTCTTCTCGTTCTCGGCGCTCTTCGCCGACGTCGTCTACTTCGTCGAGGCGACCGGGGACGAACCTCTCAACCGTCTGGAATGGATGCAGAGCGACCTGGCCCACGCCGCCGAGAAGTCGGGCCTCTGGGGCCACGGCACGGGCACGTGCTCACAAGGCATAAGCTACCTTCCAGGCTGGGATGAGTACGTCCTGGCGACCGGCGGGCCCGGCGCCGAGCAGGGTCTGGCCAAGGTGATCTGGGAGCTCGGCTACGTGGGGCTGGTTGCGCACATCCTTCTCTGGGGCGCGGTCGCCCTGAGCGCGTTGAGGGCCGCGGTGCGCGTCTCCGGCACGGAGCTTGACGGCCCGGCCTGGGGCGCGTTCATGTATCTGGTCGCCATCCTCGGGATCAGCCTGCTCGGGCACCAGGTCCTGGGCGACGGCCACGTAGTGGTGATGCTGTGGTTCTTCCTCGGCATGCTCCACAGGATGCCGGAGATCGTCCGCGAGGGGGCGCCCTCGGGCGGGCCGCAGGCCGCACCCGGATGGTCATGCGCCGCGTGGGGCCCGCAGCGCGCGGACTGAGTCGGGCAGGAGGAGACGAGGGGTCCGATGGAACCCGCGCTCTTCGCCAGGTACGTCTCCACCGCCATGCCGCAGTGGCTCTCGGCGGACGAGCGGGCCTACCGCAGGGCCGCCGCCGGCAAGCGGAGGCAGCTCCGCGGCTGGCTCCCCGCGTCGAAGGACGCCCGCATCTGCGACGTCGGCTGCGGGCCGGGGGCGCTCCTCTTCATGTTCCGCGAGATGGGCTACTCGAACCTCGCCGGCGTCGACATATCGCCGCAGTGCGTCGAGCTCGCGCGCAAGGTCTGCCCAGGGGTCGAACTCGGAGACGCGACCGAGTTCCTCTCGCGCCACAAGGGCGAGTTCGACCTGGTCTGCATGATGGACGTGATCGAGCACCACCCGAAAGAGAGGCTCCTGCCCCTCCTCGAGGCCGCGCGCGACTCGCTCAGGCCGGGCGGGTCTGTCGTGATCCAGACGCCGAACGGGACTTCGCCTCTTGGGGGGGCGCGTCCGATACGGCGACCTCACGCACGAGATCGTTCTCACGCCGGGGAGCCTGGCACAGCTTCTGCGCCTCGCGGGTCTGGCGCGCGTCGAGTTCCGCGAGTGCGTGGACAGGCCCCACGGCCTGAAGAGCCTGGTGCGCTGGCTCCTGTGGAAGGTCCTTCGCCGGCTGGTCTGGCTCTGGATGCTCGTCGAGACGGGCGACTCGGGCGGGGGAGTCTACAGCCAGGTGATGCTCGCGAGGGCTACGACCGAGGAGAAGCCGCTTGCCTGACAGGACGAACTACGTCGATTGCATGATCCGCGAGTGCGGATAGTGCGGGTACGGTCCGCCGGGACGTTCATCTTCTGTTTGGCGCGCAGGTCGGGATAGGCCATTCCGGTGGGTGAGGCGACGATCCTCGTCTGGCGCATAGGGAATATCGGCGACATAGTGGTCGCCGTGCCCGCGTTCCGCGCGCTCAGGCGCCACTTCCGGGACCGCAGGCTGGTCCTGATGACCGGCCCCGGCCGGAAGGGCCTCCCCTGCGCGCGCGATGTCGTGGGCCCCGCCGGCATCTTCGACGAGATCGTCGAGTATCTCCCCGGCGACCTCCGACACCCCCTGCGCCTCGCGCGGCTCCTCGCGCGGATCGGGAGGATGGCCCCGGAGCTCATCGTCCACCTGGACCTGGTGGGCGCGAGCCGCTGGCGCAACCTCCGCGACAGGACCTTCTTCAGGCTCGCGGGCTGCCGGCGGCTCGTCGGGTTCCATCCGCTGGGGCTCGCGCCCGGGCTCAGGTGCAGGGTCGCGGAGACGGGCGTCTATCCCAAGGAGACCGACCGGCTCATGGCCATAGTCGCCGAGGCGGGGGTGACGGACCTCTCGGTGGACTTCGACCTCGGGCTCACCCGCGAGGAGCGCTCGCGCGTGGACGCCATCTGGCGCGAGGCCGTGGGCGGTCACCGGGGGCCCGTCGTCGCGATCTGCCCGGGGGCGAAGTTTCCGGTGAAGCGCTGGCCCATCGAGAGATTCGCCGTCGTCGCCGGGCGCCTCGCCGAGGACTTCGGCGCCGCGTTCCTCGTGCTGGGCGGCAGGGAGGACTTCGCCTCGGGCGAGCTGCTGCGCGCGCGTCTGCCGCGGCTCGTCAACCTCGCCGGACGCACGAACGTCCGGCTGGACTGCGGCCTGCTGAGGGGCTGCGATTTCTATCTCGGCAACGACACCGGGACGATGCACTTGGCCGCGGCCGCCGGGACCCGATGCGTGGCCGTCTTCACCGCGCGGTCGCTCCCCGAGACCTGGCACCCCTACGGCGACGGCCACAGGGTCCACATCAAGAGCGTCCCGTGCGCCGGCTGCCGGAAGGAATCCTGCGAGAGCATGGAGTGCATACTTTCCGTGACGGTTGACGAGGTTCTACAGAGCTGCTACGAGGTCCTTCGAGCTCGCGCAGGGGGGCGGCCGTGTGCGGCATCGGCGGGGCGATAGGCCTGCGCGACCGGGATTCCGCGAGAAGGATCGCGGAGTCCCTGGTCCGCTCCATGCGCCACAGGGGACCCGACTCGTCGGGAATCGAGCTCCTGCCGCTCGCCGAGGGCGCGTACCTCGCGCTCGCCCATACGCGGCTCTCGATCATCGACCTCTCGGACGCGGCGTCGCAACCCATGCGCGACGCCGAGACGGGCAACGTCCTCGTCTACAATGGCGAGATCTACAACTTCAGTGAGCTCCGCGCCGAGCTCGAAGCCTCGGGCGCGCGATTCAGATCCGCTTCGGACACCGAGGTGCTCCTCAAGGGCTACGCCCGATGGGGCCGCGAGGTGCTCCAGCGCCTGAGGGGCATGTTCGCGTTCGCGATCTGGGACGCCCCGCGGCACGAGCTCTTCCTCGCGCGCGACCCGTTCGGGATCAAGCCGCTCTACTGGCGCGCCTCGCCCGGGGGCGGGCTCTCGTTCGCCTCGGAGGTCAGAGCGCTCGTCGCGGCTGGGCTCGCGCCGAGCGAGCTCGACACCGACGGCCTGCGGTCGTACCTGGCGTTCGGCTCCGTCCAGGCGCCGTGGACGATGCTCGCTGGCGTGAGCTCGCTCATGCCAGGCGAGTGGCTCGCGTTCCGCGACGGCCGAGTGGAGCGCGGCCTGTCGGGGCCGGTCAGCTCCCCTGGTGGGAATGCGCCAGGGGAGCTCGTCGCGCGCGTCTCTTCGACGCTCCACGAGTCGGTCAAGGCGCACCTCGTCGCGGACGTGCCGGTGGGTGTGTTCCTGAGCGGCGGGATCGACTCGTCCGTCGTGACTGCGCTCGCGACGGAGGTCTCGCCGCGGGTCGAGAGCTTCTCGATCGTCTTCCCTGAGCTCGAATACTCCGAAGCCGAGCAGTCCCGGGCGGTGGCGAGCCTCTACGGCACGTCGCATCACGAGATCGTGCTATCCGAATCGGATCTCCTGCGCATGACGCCGGATGCTCTAAAGGCATACGACCAGCCATCCTGCGACGGCGTCAACACATACGTTGTCTCGCGCGCCGCTCGCGAGGCCGGGCTCAAGGTGGCGCTCTCGGGGCTGGGCGGCGACGAGCTCTTCGCCGGCTACTCGAGCTTCGCCAGGGCGAGGGCCTGGAGGGCGGTTGCGGCGCTGCTCGACCTCTTCCCAAGCCCGATCAGGCGCGCCGCGGCGCGCTCGCTCGAGGCGTTTTCGCCCCGCACGGTTGCGAGCGCCAAGCTCGCCGAGGTGTTGGGCCGAGCCCAGGGGTTTCTGGGTATCTACCTGGTCAAGAGGAAGCATTGGACCTCCCGGCAGCTCGAGCTCGTGCTCGATCGCGAGGCGATGCGGGGACCGGTGCTTCACGAGGCCGTCGCAGGAGCGCTCGGGGACGAGGCCCGCCGGCTCGACGCCGTGAACGCATTGTCGCTTCTCGAATCGCGGCTCTACATGGCCAACACGCTCCTCAGGGACTCGGACGCGATGGGCATGGCCAACTCCCTCGAGATACGCGTGCCGTTCGTGGACCGCGAGGTCGCGGCGCTCGCCTCTTCCATACCGGGCCGGGAGAAGCTGCGCGGCGGACACAAGCGGCTCGTGAGGTCCGCCCCCGCGCGCGAGCTTCCGGAACGGGTCTGGAGGAGGCCCAAGCGCGGCTTCGAGCTGCCCTTCGCCCTGTGGATGAAGGGCGCGCTCCGCGAGCGGATCGATTCCACGCTCTCGCGCGCGGACGTGCCGGGCCTTCGGCGCGAGGGCGTCCTCGAGGCGTGGCGGCAGTTCCTAGCGGGCTCGAGGTACTTCACCTGGGTGAGGCTGTGGGGTCTATTCGTGCTCTGCGACTGGTGGGAGCGCCTGAAGGGGCGCGGCGCATGAAGGTGCTAGTCGATTCCCTGGGGGCGAAGATCGGCGGCGCGGCCACGTACGCGCTCAACGTGTTTCCGCTCATGGGGAAGCTCGCCCCTTCCGACCGGTTCGCGGTTTACCTCTCGGAGAAGCTCGCCCCGAAGCTCGTCGATCCTCCTCCGAACCTGGAGATCAGAACCGCGCCCCGCGCCGAGCGCTCGGCGCTCGCGCACCTCCTCTGGCAGCAGGCGGCGCTGCCGCGGATCGCGAGGCGCGAGGGCTTCGACGTCCTCTACTCGGCGATGAGCTTCTCGCCCCTCTCCTGCCGCGCGCGGCGCGTGCTCCTGGTCCGGAACCCGGTGTACTTTAGCGCCCTCTACTTCCGCCGGCTGCGCGCCCGAGGCGCGAGGGCCACGGTGCTCGCGCGGAGGGCGCTTTCCGTGGCCTCGATGCGCACGGCGGACCTGGTGATCTTCCCCACATGCGCGATGATGCGCCTCGCCGACCGCTGGGCGCGGCTCCCGCAGCGCCGCATGCGGGCGATCCACTACGGCTTCGACTGGTCGGACTTCGACCGCGAGCCCGAAGGGCCGGTCCCGGAGATGCTCCGGCGCATGGAGGAGGACCGCGGCTTCAAGATACTCGCCGTGAGCCACCTCTGCGACCAGAAGAACTACGCGACGCTCTTCAGGGCGATCGGCCTCGCGGCGCGCGCAGCGCCGGGCATGCGCCTCTACGTCGCGGGGTGGATTCACGATCACCCCTGGTTTGCGGGCTCGGAGGAGGAGCGGGCGCTCGGGGAGTGCCCCGAGGGCTCTGTCGTCTTCCTGGGGAGGCTCGATCGCGGCCACCTGCGCCGCGCCTACGAGGCGGCCTCGGCCTTCGCGTTCCCTTCGTACCTGGAGTCCTTCGGCCATCCGATGGTCGAGGCGATGAGTTTCGGCCTGCCCGTGCTCGCCGCGGACGCGCCCGTGAACCGCGAGGTGTGCGCGGACGCGGCCGTCTACCACGGGCCGTTCGACGCGCATGACCTCGCAGGCAAGCTGGTTATGCTTGCGGGAGACGCGGCGGCGCGCGATGATCTCGCCGCGAAGGCGCGCGAGAGGGCGAGGGCGTTCAGTTGGGAGGCGCACGTGCGGGCGGTGCTCGCTGTGCTGGGGCGGTGACGGCGATGCCGCCCTTGGGACGACGGGACTCGTCTCCCATGCGACAACTCGGCGCGCCAGGACGCGGAGGACATGCGTGAGCCAGGCGGAGCAACTGTACTAGCGCTACTGGTCGGTGCCGTTCGGGCCGCCCCCGGAGAGAGACCCCACGACTCCCCGCCGCCTGGAGCTCCTGCGCGCGGCGCTTCGAGCTTTGCCGCCGGGCGCGAAGGTCCTCGACGCCGGATGCGGCGGCGGCCTGTTCTTGAGCGGAATGCTGGACTGGGGTTACGAAGTGACGGGCACGGACCTGTCCAGCAAGGCCCTGGAACTCGCCGCCGAGATAGGAGAAACGGTCTCGCGCGGGCCGGACGAGGCATGCTTCCTGGTGAGACGCAGGTTCGTCTGGATGGGTCGGTGGCTCAGGCACGGCAGGTGCTTCCCTGACTGGCAGCAGCGACTCGTGAGGCGCGGCAGGGCCAGGTACGAGGACAGGTCCGTGAACGAGCGACTGGTGGTCGACGGCAAGATAGGGAAGCTCAAGGGGTGTCTCATCCACGAGGACCGCAAGGGCCTTTCGGCCTGGCTCGAGAAGCACAATCGCTACTCGACGATGGAGGCCCTCGAATCCCTGCGCGAGGGGCGCGATGGCCAGGTTGGACCGCGGCTTTTCACCAGGGACCCCATCGCGCGCAAGCGCTTCATCCAGCGTCGCGTCTGGCCCTGGGTGCCCTTCAAGCCGACGGCCTTCTTCCTGTACCAGTACATCCTCAGGCTCGGGTTCCTCGACGGCGCTGCGGGCTACCGCTACGCGCGCCTGAAGAGCCAGTACATTTACTGGACGGAGCTCAAGAAGCGTGAGCTTTTGCGCACAGACGGCGCCCGGCCGAGAGGCGACCGGGTGTAGCGATATGCGCACCAACGCCAAGCTGACGGCGCAGGTCCGAGACTACTGGAACCGCCAGGTCTGCGGCACGCGGTACGGCCTTTCCCCTGACAGGGCGACGTACTTCTCCGAAGTGCGGCGGTCGCGCTATGAACTGGAGCCGTATATAGAGGCTTTCGCCGATTTCGCCTCGGGCCGGGACAAGGATGTCCTGGAGATCGGCGTCGGAGCGGGTTCGGATCTCGTGAGCTGGGTCAGGAGCGGCGCGCGCGTGACGGGTGTCGACATCGCGGAGGCCGCGGTGAGCGCCGCATCGGAGCACCTGGCTCTGGAGGGCCTTCCGGGCCACCGGTGGAGCGTCCGTGTCGCCGACGCGCAGGCCCTCCCGTTTCCGGACGGTTCCTTTGACATCGTCTACACCTGGGGAGTGATGATGCATATCCCGGACACGGCCGGGGCCTTCCGCGAAACGTTTCGTGTGCTCAAGCCGGGCGGGATTCTCAAGGCCATGGTGTACCGGGAGCCTTCTTGGGTGGGTTGGCTCCTGTGGGCCAGGTGGTGCCTCCTGACACTGAGGCCCTGGAGGTCGGTGCGCTGGGCGGCTTCCCGGTACCTCGAGAGTCCCGGGACGAAAGTGCTGCGCGACAGGGACTGGCTGGCCATGCTCGCGGCCTGCGGGTTCACGGACATTCGGCATCGCAGGCAGCTGTCGTTCGGAGACCTCCTGGTGAGCGGTTTCAAGGCAAGCGAGAAGTATCGGTCGCGCGTCTACTCAGTAGCGCGCTGGCTCTACCCCAGGTGGCTCGTGCGGCTGACGGGCAACCGGTTCGGGCTCTACCTGCTCATCGAGGCCCGGAGGCCCGCCGAACCGACCACGCGCCAGAGTCCGTCCCCGGCCGGATAACGGGGTCCTGACATGTGCGGCATCTGCGGCTTCACGGGTCCCCCCGACCGCGGGCTCATCGAGCGCATGACGCGCACGCTCGCCCACCGCGGCCCCGACGGCGAGGGCGTCGAGATACTCGACGGCTGCTCGCTCGGCCACAGGCGGCTCGCCGTGATAGACCTCTCTGACGCCGGGCGCGAACCCATGCCCAACGAGGACGCCACCGTCTGGCTCACGATGAACGGCGAGGTCTACAACTTCCAGGCGCTCCGCGAGGAACTCGAGCGCCGCGGCCACAGGTTCCGAAGCCGCACCGACGCCGAGTGCGTCGTCCACCTCTACGAGGACATGGGCGAGCGCTGCGTCGAGAAACTGGAAGGCATGTTCGCCTTCGCCGTCTGGGACGCGCGCGGGAAGTCGCTCTTCGTCGCCCGCGACAGGCTCGGCGAGAGGCCGCTGTACTACTCCCTCTCCGGCGACGGCCGCGTCGCGTTCGGCTCGGAGATGAAGGCGCTCCTCGCGCTCCCCTGGGTCTCGCGCGAGGTGGACCTGGCGGCGCTCGACGAGTACCTCTCGTACCTCTACGTCCCCGCGCCCAGGACGATCTACCGGGACATCCGGGAGCTCCCGCCGGCCCACGCGGCCGTCCTGCGGGACGGGTCGCTGCGCGCGTGGCGCTACTGGGAGCCGCCGCGCGAACCGGCCCGGGAGCGGGTCGCTCCCGAGGAGATCGCGGAGCTCCTGGAACGCTCCGTGCGCTCGATGATGGTCTCCGACGTCCCGCTGGGCGCCTTCCTGAGCGGCGGCGTGGACTCGTCGACCATCGTGGCCTTCATGGCCCGCGCGTCCGCGCGGCCCGTCAGGACCTTCACCGTGGTCTTCGGCGAGGAGGGCGAGCTCTACGACGAGCGCGAGCGCGCCCGGAGGGTCGCGAGGCTCCTCGGGACGGAGCACGCCGAGATACCGGCGCACGCGGACGCGGCCGGACTCCTCGAACCGATGGTGCGCGGCTTCGACGAACCGTTCGGCAACCCCACCGCGCTCCTCACCTACGTCATGGCGCGCGAGACCAAGCGCCACGTCACGGTCGCCCTCGCGGGCGACGGCGGCGACGAGGTGTTCGGCGGATACCCGCGCTACCAGGGGCTCCTGGCCCTGCGGAGGCTCTCGAGGCTCCCGATGCCAGTTCGGCATGCGCTCTCCGCGATGTCGGGGCTCGTGCCCGAGAGCGTCCGCGGGAGGCACTGGCTGCGCCGGGTCCGCGAGTTCCTCTCCGCGGCGGGGTTCGGCCCGCGCGACGCATACGCGTCCTGGGTGGGCTACTTCTCCCCCCGGCAGAAGGCGCGGCTCTACGCGGGTCCGCTGAGGGACCGGCTCTCGCGCCCGCCGGACATGCTCGAGCGGCTCTTCGACGAGGGCGCGCCCCTCGGGCCGGTGGGCAGGGCCCAGCGGTGCGACCTCATGTCGTTCCTGCCGTTCAACTGCCTCCGCTACGGCGACCGGATGGCCTCGGCGCACGGGCTCGAGCTCAGGCTCCCCATGCTCGAAAGGCGCCTCGTCGAGCGCTCGCTCGCCGCGCCCGACCGCGGGAGGGTCTCCTGGCGGGAACAGAAGATTCTCCTCAGGCGGGCGATGCGCGGGCTCGTCCCCGACGACGTCCTCGACGGGCCCAAGATCGGCTTCAACCCGCCGATGGGCGTCTGGCTCAACAGGGAGCTCTGGGGGCTCGTGGAGGACCGGCTCTCCGAGGGCGCGCTCCGGAGGCGCGGGCTCTTCCGGCCCGAGTTCGTGCGCGGACTAGTCGAGGCCCACAGGCGCGGCCTTCGGGACTACACGTGGCACGTCTGGTCGCTCGTGGTGCTGGAGGAGTGGTTCAGGATATACCAGGATTGACCGAGAGGGAGCGATGGACTTCTCGTCGTTCGCCACGCGAGGATGGCTGGGCAGGGCCGTGAGGCTTCCGCTCAGGCTGATCCCGAAGGACGCGGTGCTCCCGGTCCTCCAGGGACCGCTCAGGGGCAGGCGGTGGATCGCTGGTCCGCCCGCCTGCGTTGTGAAAGGGTCTATGCATATGCTCAAGCTTGACCTGGGCTGCGGGCCGTTTGCCAAGGAGGGCTGGGAAAGCTTCGACAACTCCCCAAGCGCCTTCCTGGCAAGGCACCCGATCTTGAAATGGCTGCTATGGAAGCTCGGGCTGATGACCGATGACCACTACAGGCTCCAGTGGTCCAGAAATATCAGGTGGAAGGACGTCACTAGAGGCCTACCGTACCGTGACAACACCGTGGACTTGATCCATGTCTCACACTTGTTGGAACACCTCTCTCAGCAACAGGGGGAGAAGCTGCTGCTCGAGTGCCGAAGAGTTCTCAAGCCGGGCGGTGTCATCAGGATCGCAGTGCCGGATCTGTTCAGGGCAGCCAAGGAATACGTGCAGAACGTGGCGCCAATGATGGAAGGCCTCGCTCCGCCGGACAGGGCACCTCATGACAGGTTCTTGGAGATGATGTTTTCTGGCTGCCTGAGACGCATGAGATCCGGACACAGGTACGCCTACGACTACCCAACGCTCGCGGTCTTGTTGTGCCGTTTGGGTTTCAGGGATGTCGAGAGATGCTCTTACCGCAAGAGTAGGCACAGCGACCTTTCAGAAATGGATTCCAGGCCGGAAGACAGCATCTATCTCGAAGCGGTGAAATGACGCCCGGCGATCAGCGCCGCGTTGGAGTGTCGCTCATATGCGCATCCTCTACTTCGCCCCCGTCTTCCCGCCGGAGCAGTCGGGCGGTTCGACGCACATATACGAGCTCGCCAGGGAGTGGGTCCGGCTCGGCCACTCGGTGACCGTGACCAAGGGCTTCCCCTGCCACCCGCACGGGCGCATCCCCGAGAAGTATCGCGGCAGGTGGCTCGCCCTCGAGGCGCTCGACGGGATAGACATCGTCTACACCCGGACCTACGCGACGCCCAACGTCGGCCGCGCGAGGCGGGCGCTCGGCTACCTGACCGGCGCGCTCGCGCCGCTCGCGGCGAACCTGGGCCTCGGGAGGCGCTACGACGTCATCATCGGCACCTGTCCGCACATCTTCCTGGTGCTCGCGGCCTTCGTCATGGGCGCCATCACGCGCACGCCGTACGTCTACGAGATCCGCGACCTCTGGCCGAAGCAGATCGTGGACCTGGGCCAGATCAGGAACGGGCTTCTCATCGGGCTCCTCGAGGCGGTGCACCGCTTCCTCTGCCGCAGGGCGCGGGCCGTGGTGACCGTGACGCGCGCGGTCCGCGAGTCTGTAGTCCGGAGCGGTATCGACCCGCGGAAGGTCTTCGTCGTCCCCAACGGGGTCGACTGCGGGTTCTTCAGGCCCGCGGGTCCCGGCGTCCGCGAGCGGGTCAGGCGCGAGCTCGGCCTGGAGGGGAACTTCGTCGCGGCCTACTTCGGGACCTTCGGCCTCTCGCAGGGGCTCTCGACGGTCCTGGAGGCGGCCGAGCTCCTGCGCGAGGAGCGCGACGTCGTCTTCGTGCTCGCGGGCGACGGGGCCGAGCGCGCGCGGCTACTCGCCGAGAAGGAGCGCCGCGGCCTCGGGAACGTACTCTTCCTCCCGCCGCAGCCGCGCGAGCGGATGCCCGAGCTCTACGCCGCCTCGGACGCGGGTCTCGTGCCGCTGCGGAGGGTCCCGCTCTTCAGGCAGACCGTGCCCTCGAAGATGTACGAGCTCCTGGCCTGCGGCGTGCCCGTGGTCCTCGGGGTGGACGGCGAGGCGCGCTCGATCCTCGAGCGCTCGGGGGGAGGCGTCTTCGTGGAGCCCGAGGACCCGCGCGCCCTCGCGGAGGCCCTGCGCCGGCTCCGCGCCTCGAGCGAGACGCGCGCGGCGATGGCCCGCGCGGGCGCGGCCTTCGCCCGCTCCGAGTGCGACAGGGCCCTGCTCGCCGCGCGCTTCGCGCGGCTCCTCGCCGCTGCGGCGAGGGCCCGGGTCTGACGGGACCGTAGCTCCGGCTCTAGAGGGGCGAGGATGCCCGGAACGCCGGACCGGGCCCCTCGGCGCGACTGCGCAGCCGGCAGCTCAGGGCCGCTCCCCGAGCTCCGTCACCCAGACCGGGTTCGACTGCCTCGCCGCCTCGTCGAGGAGCGAATCCCTGTCGAGCGAGCGCGCGACGAGGAGCGCGATCTCGTACTCGTGCACGCCCTGGTCGGTCACCGGGTACGCGTGGGCGTCCGGAAGCTCGAAGGGGTCGTGGAAGGCGTAAGGCGGAGAGCGGAGGAGCGTGAGCCTTATCGCGCCCTCCGGGCCGACGTCGGCCGCGAAGACGTCCGCGCTCGCCGCGGCGAGCGCGAGGCCCTCGCCCTCGAGCGCGACGAAGTCCCGGACCGGATACTCGCGGCCGTCGAGCGGCCGCTCGAGCGCCCCGCCGGGGCAGCCGTCCAGGCGCCTGCGCGGGGCGAACGCGGCGGGGACGACGAGCTTCACCACCTTCCGCTCGCCTCGCCAGTGGAGCCTGAGGCGCATCCTGAGCAGGCCTTCGCCCGCGTCGAGGAAGACCCGCCAGAGCAGCGTCGCGTCGGCGGCCCTGAACGTGCGCCACGCCCCGGCGCGGAGCGGGCCGAGCTCGGCCGCTCGCCACTCGCCGCATGGCTCGAAGACGCCGAGCCTGCGGCCGTCGAAGGAGGCCACGCCGTGCGACCACGTGTCCGTCAGGTCCTCGAACACCTCGACGCGGATGCCTCGTGCGCCCAGGACCTCGCGCCCTGCGGCGTGATACCGGATCGAGTCGCAGCCGCGCTCGCCCAGGAGCGCGGAAAGTTCCGAGTTCATGAGGCGAGCGCCGTCGAGCCGGACCGACGGCGCCGCGCGCTCCTCGCGGTCCCTGTGGAGCTCGATCACGCCCTCCCCCGCGGCTGGGAGCTCCACAGGAAAGACGAGCCGCGCCGGGCCGCCGGTCGCGGCCTCTGCCGCTATCTGCTGGCAAGGGATGGACGCCCCGTCCGGGCCGGAGAGCCGCACCGGCGCCCCCGCCGCGCCGAACCCGAGCCAGGGCTCGAACTCGACGAGCCCCCTGAAGCGTCTCTCCGAGAGATTGGCGAGGACGAGCCTCCGCGCGGGCGCTCGCGGGAGGCGCGAGGCCCTCCTGCGCGTGACGGCGACGACGATCTCCCTGGCCGCCGCCTTCGCCGCGCCGAGCTCGTCGCGCGCGTGCTCGTAGGCCGAGCGGATGGAGCTACCGGCCAGGATGTCGTGGAACTGGTTGAAGAGGATCCGCCTCCAGGCCTCGTCGAGCCGCCCGCACCAATCGGGAGGCGCCTCGCCCGGGAACGCCTTCGCGGCGAGCTCCGCCTGCGCGGCGAGACATTCGGCCGCGCGCATCTCGCGCTTGATCTCGCGGACGACGCTGTAGCAGCCGATAGCGTGGTACTGGAGCTCGCCGGTGACGACCGGGAGCTCGGCGCCGCCCTCGCGCACCGCGTCGAAGAAGGCGCGGGGATGGCTGAAGCGGAGCTCGACGCCGCCCCCGAGCCGCGCGTGCGACCGGATCCACTCGATCTGCTCGCGCGTGGGACCGCCGCCGTGGTCTCCCACTCCGAAGAAGCACATGACGTGGCCGACGCGGCGGTCGGCCGCGGCGATCGCGGCCTCGACGTTTTTCTCGAGGTCCCCCACCGACCACGTGGCGTATGAACGGACGATGCGGAACGCCGTGACCTCCTCGCCCAGGATCGAACGCCATCTGAAGAGCGTCGGCAGGCGCTTCTCGTGCTCGCCCGGGCGCATGAAGACGTAGCTGTCCATGCCGGCCTCGCGGAGGAACGTCGGCAGCGTCGCGCAGTGGCCGAAGCTGTCCGGGTTGTAACCCACGGTCGCCGCGAGCGAGAGTCTCTCCCTGAAATACCGGCCCGCGATTTCCGCGTGTTTCCTGAACGACTGCGCCGAGGGCAGATTGCAATCGGGCTGGACCCACCAGCCGTTCACGACCTGCCAGCGCCCCGCGCGCGCGTGCGAGGCGATCCTCGCGAAGACATCCGGCGCGAGCTTCTCCACCTGCGAGTGCACCCACGCCTCCCCGCGCGTGACGAAGAGCTCCGGATACTCGTCCAGCATGTCGCAGGCGGCCCGGCAGGTGGAGACGGCCTCGTCCGCCCCCGCGGGCCAGGTCCAGAGCCACACCGGGTCGATATGGGCGTTCGCTATCATGTGGACGACTAGTCGGTCCATGCGAATGCCTCCGCCGGGAGCCTCGGCTCAGAAACGCGCGAGCCTCCGGAGCGCGGAGAGTCTCTTCCTCACCTCCGAGGCGCGCGCCGAGAGGAGCCTCTCGGGGCCGAAGGACTCGCACGCGAAGGACGCGACCACCGTCGCCGCGCCGAGCGCCCGCCGCAGCGCCCCGGGGCTCGCCGAGCCCTCGCGCGCGAGCCACCCCACGAACCCCCCGGCGAACGCGTCGCCGGCCCCCGTGGGGTCCACGAGCTTCGCTATCGGGAAGGCCGGCACCGCGCACGGCCCGCCCCGCCCGGCGAGGTACGCGCCGTGCTCCCCCTTCTTGACCACGACGCTCTTCGGGCCCGTCCGGAGCGCCTCGCGCGCGGCGTCCCAGAGCGAGGTCCTGCCCGTGAGCATCCTCGCCTCGGAGTCGTTCAGGATCAGGCAGTCGATGTCCCGGAGGAGCCGCAGGAGGCCGGGCCGCTCCTTCTCGATCCAGAGGTCCATCGTGTCGGCGGCGACGAACGCCCCGCGCGGGAGCTGCTCGCGCACCGACTGCTGCGTCGAGGTCGGGCCGTTCGCGAGGAAGGCCCAGCGCGTCTTCTTGAACGCCTCCGGCAGCCTGGGCCTGAACTCGCCCAGGACGTTGAGCTCCACCGAGACCGTCACGCGGTCGTTCATGTCCTGCGAGTAGCGCCCATGCCAGCGGAAGGTCTTGCCGCCCTGGACCTCCTCCAGACCCGAGAGGTCGATCGGGCGGCTCTCGAGCCTGCGGCGCGCGGAGGCGGGGAAGTCGGAGCCTACGACGCCCACGAGGCGCACCGGCGCGAATAGCGCAGCCGCCGCGGCGAAATAGACGGCCGAACCGCCTAGGACTCCGTCGGCGCGGCCGCATGGGGTCTCGACCGTGTCGAGCCCGATCGAACCCACGACGAGCACGGGCTCCGCCATGAGCGCCCTCCCTCCCGCGGGGGGGAGAAGACCGCCTCGGCGCGGGCGTGTCAAGGTCCGCCGCGGCGCGTCGGGTCCGGCCCGTCCAGCCGGGCCGAGGGGTCCCTCACGGTCAGGGCGAGCACCGCCGTGCCGGCGGCGCTGAGCGCCATGGCCGCGGCGAAGCCCCATTCGGCGTTCGCGTACTCCCTGAGGACCCCTCCGGCGAAGGGGCCTACGGCCGTGGCCACGGCGAAACAAGCCGACCACAGCGCCCAGTACCTGGGCCGGCGGGTCTCGCCCCCGAACTCCATGATGATCGGGACCTCCGAGACGCTCACGACCGACCGCGCGAGGCCCCAGATGGCGAAGGTGAGGCCGTACTGCACATAGTCGCGGGCCAGGAGCGCCGCTAGGCACGCGAGGATCGCGAGGGGGCCCCGAAGGCGGAGGCTCTTCCTGTGCCCCTTGGCGCTCGCGAGCCTGAGCGCGACCAGGTTCCCGACGAAGAAGCAGGCGTACTGCGCCAGCATATACCAGGCAAGGACGCGCTCGGGTTCCACCCCGAAGCGGTCCTGCGCCGTGAGGACGAGGAACGCGCCGACCATCGATTCCCCGAGCGCCGAGAGCGAGCTCGAAACCAGGTACCGCGCGAACGAGGGGTCCTCGCGCAGGACGCCGGCGATCGCGCCGAGACGTCCCGCGCCGTCTTGGACGCCCCCCGGCGCGGGCCTGCCGCCGCGCTCGCGCACGAGCGCCACGAAGACGAACGATATCCAGAACGACACCCCCGACGCGGCGAGTATCGCGGCGTAGTTCAGCGGGAAGTCGAGCCGCGCGAGCAGCCAGCCGATGGCGGCGCTCGAGGCGACGATCGGAACGATCCCCATGTTCCAGCGCCAGGCGAAGAGGAGGCCTCGCCTCGCGGCCGGGGTCACCTTCGCGACGAAGTCGGACCAGACCACGCCCGAGGCGCAGTTGGCGGCCGAGTAGACCACGAGGCTCGCGGCGTAGAGCGCGAGGAAGGCCGTCCGCCGCCCGGGCAGCAGGAACACCGCCATCACCGCGACGACGATAGCGTGAAGCCGTTGGAAGACCCCGATCAGGAGCACGGTCGGCTTCTTGCGGCCGAGCCGCTCGATGCGTCGCGCGATGAGCAGTGGGACGACGACCCTCACGAAAGGATCGATCGACGTGAGGAGCCCCACGAGGGTATCGCTCGCGCCGGCCTTCCGCAGGAAGGGCGCGATCACGTTCCCCGGGTCGAGGAGCGCGAAGGCGAGGATCGCGAAGGCCCCGTCGAGGATGTTGAGGATCAGGTTCGCCCGCTCCGCGCGCCGGCGGAGCGCCATGAGCCCGTGGTCGTGAGCGACGCTGGTGAATCTCAAGAGATCTGGTCTCCAGGTTCGTACAGGCGGGTTGCCCGCAGCCGGTACGCGGCGCGCCCCGCCCCGAGGTCGTGCCCCTCAGGGGCCGCCGCGCACAGCCTTAGCGGTGCGGTACATGGCGATGACCTTCTCCGGCGGGATCTCGGCGAGGATGTTGTGGATCGCGCAGAAGACGTACCCGGAGCCTCCCGAGAGGTATTCGACCACGCGAGCGACCTCCTCGCGGAGTTCGCCGACGGTCCCCAGGGGCAGGGTGGTCTGGGTGTTCACGCCCCCGCCCCAGAGGGCTATGCGTCCGCGGCAGACGTCCTTCCATTCTCTATACGAATGCCCTCCCGCCGACCACTGGACGGGGTTGAGGACGTCGAAGCCGCAATCGATGATGTCCTCGAGTATCCCGAATATGGCCCCGCAGCAGTGGAGGAAGGTCTTCGCGGAAGGGGCGAGCTTGTGCACGGCGTCGTTCACGCGCCGATAGTAGGGTACGAAGAGCTCGCGGAAGACGCCCGGCGGGAGGATGGTCGTGCCCTGCGTGCCATGGTCGTCGGCGCTCAGCATGATCACGTCGACATAAGGGGCGATCTCCGGCAGGAGCCTCCGCGCCTGCTCGATCGCGTGCGAGACGAGTAGTTCGTGGAGCTCGTGGACGTAGCCGGGGTCCGTCAGGCAGAGCATCGAGAAGTTCGCGAGCCCCCCGCGGAAGCCCAGCCCAGCGCTCAGTCCGTTGAACATGATCGCGCGGTCGGTGGCCTCGCGGGCGCGGCGGCAGTAGTCGCGGATCGAGTTCACGCGCTCCCTCGGCAGCAGCGCCGATTCGAGCGAACGCCCCAGCTCGTCCAGGTCTTCTCTCTTCGGGTCCGTCGAGAGGTCCAGCTCCTGACCGCCGTGGGGGGCGTCGAAGACGTAGGAGTCTGGCACCATGCGGCTGTCGGCCCACTGGACGACCGTGCCGTCGGGCTCGACGCGGAAATCCTCGGGCCGCGCTACGCGCGCCGCGAGACGCCCGCCGAAGTCGTACTCGTGCCAGCGGGCGGGTTCTTCGAAGGCGTTCGTGCACCAGTCCATGTGGACGGTGACGACGTCGCAGTCGAGCGCGTCGAGGACATCGAGGTCCGGGAGCGCGAGCATCTGGCCAGTGTCGTGGACCTTGGGCCGCCGCGGCGGGAGGCCCAGTGCCGCCACGAGGGCGGGGTACGCGAAGGCGCTGATGCCGGTCGAGTTCATTCCGCCGAGGTCCTTCGGGACCTGGTCGCTCTCCTGGAACGAGAGCGCCCGGAGCACGCGCTCCCTGCGAGTGCTCGCGCGATCGCTCTGCCTCACTTCGTCCCCCCTCAACTGCGCATCCGGCGGGTCGGTGCCCGGTACCGCCATCCTCGCACCGGTCGGCGCGGCCAGTCAACACCAAAGTGCCGGAGGCGAATCGCGTACCTCATGACGACCGACCTCGCCCTGACCGCCGTGGCGGTCGTGGAACAATTCGCGCGTCGGTGGACGATCGAGCAGCTCGGTGTTCTGAGTCAACCCGATAGGCGCATCTCTGGATTTCAGCGCTCGTGGGCCGATAGCCGTGGCATGGCGCGCGTCGGGAGCATCGGAGTCCCGGACCACGTTCGGCGCGGCGACCGCTGGACGAAGACGTCCATGCGCTCGCCCTACGTCGCTCGGTACGCTACCCCGCACAGGCCGCGAACCGACCACCTCTCGCCGGGACCGAGAGTCCGAGAGTATCTTGCACGCCCCCCCGGACGGAACACCAGGGCGTCGCGCGCGGGGGGCCGCCGCGAACGAGAACGCCGCCCGGTGGGCGAATCGAGTCGTCTGGCTCCCCGGCCAGGACTTGAACCTGGAACCTAGTGGTTAACAGCCACCCGCTCTACCGATTGAGCTACCGGGGAACCCATTAACTCCAGCCATTGAACCGCGGCCCCGCCGCGGCGTCAAGACCCCGCTGCGTTGAACCCGGATCTTTCGCGCTCCCCGCGTGGCAAATGAGAGTGGCCTCCGATTCGCTGTTCCTCGCTCGTCTTCGACAAACATGCGTATCGACAAAACCGCGGGGGCAGCAGGGAGGCCACGGATGACAGGGTGTTCTCGCCGGACGCGCACCAGACACGCCCCGCCGCCGAGCCGCCCCGCGCGCGTCGACTCGCGCGCGTCGCCCCGAGACCCCCTCGCGCGGCTCGAAAACGCAGGAGCGTGAAAGATCCGGGTTCAATGTCGACGGGACTTGACATGTCGGCGGCCTTCACGTTATCCTGTTCAGGCTTAGTTCCAGTCCTGACGGCAGGCGCGGGGGATAGTTCCCCGCGGTGGTGGGTGGGATGGCAGAGATATTCGCGGGAGTCCGACGGGCGGAAGAGCCCCGCCTGGGCAGATGCGTCCGTAGCCGGCCTTCGGCTCGGAGCCCGTTCGTGATGACGATCGCTCGCAGCAGCACGCAGGTCCCCGGGGCGTGGGAGGACCCGGGAAGGGCCGCTGACTTGCGGCCCGGGCGCGTGCGCATCGCGGGCTGGCGCCGCTCACGAAGCGCTTCCTGAAGACTCCCCGCGGCGCACCCGCCCCGCTCTCATTTCCCCCACGACTGCCAGAATGCGGGTCTGACCAGCCCTCTGCGACGGCCGTTGATGTGCGGCCGCGCGAGGAGCAGGTGCCCAGCGCATATGGATGCCCGGTGCCCCGGTGGCATCCCGATCGGTTGTGCCGTCTCCCTCTGCCGGTGGCTCCGGACGAGGCAGACGCGGCAGCCGGTCGGCGGCCGGGCGCGCCGGGCGGAGGGATCCATCCGCACGCGCATGATGCCGCGCGCGCGTCGAGACCTGCGGCGGCCGGGCGAGCCGCCCCGCCGCCGTGCGGGTCCTGCAAGAACCCGGCCCCACACGGAGGGCCGGGGGAGCTCCGGCAGCCGGGGGGCGGAACCGAGACGCCCCATCGCCCCCGCAGGCGCGGCGAGCATTCGCGCGCCAGGCCACCGGAACTCGAAGATACGGAATGGGGTGATGCGTCATGCTGTACGCCATTCAAGCCGCTATCGATGCCACGACCTTTCTGGTAGCCGTGATCACCGCTGCGTGCGCCGGAGTGGCGGGATTCGTCGTCTCGCGGCTCCTCCGGTCGAGGCCGGCGCCTGCGCCGGCGGCTCCCGCGGCCGCGCCCGACGAGGCCGCCCTGAAGGCCGCGCGCGAGGCCGAGGCCAGGGTCCGCGAAGAGCTCCGCGCGGCTAGGGAGGCCCTGGAGGCGGAGGGCCGCGAGCTTCGCAGGGAGATCAGCGAGCAGCAGAAGAGGCTCTCCAAACGAGAAGATGCCCTGGACGCCAAGCTTGCCCTCCTCGACAAGAAGGAACAGGACGTCGAGAAGGCCCAGAGGCGGGCGCTCGAGCTCCAGCACGAGGCCGAGAAGGCCAAGGCCGAACTCAACCGGCTCATCCAGGCGCAGACCGAAGAGCTCCAGAAGGTCGCCAGGTTCTCGCGCGAGGAGGCGCGGGCGGAGGTGCTCAAGCGGATCGAGGAGGAGATGCGCGTCGAAACCGCCGAGATCATCCGCCGCTCCGTCGAACGCGCCAAGGCCGAGGCCGACGAGAAGGCCAGGGCCGTGGTCCTGGACTCGATCCACAGGCTCGCCTCGGATTTCGTCGCCGAGAGCGTCGTAAGCACGATAGACCTCCCCAGCGACGAGATGAAGGGCCGGATCATAGGCCGCGAGGGCCGGAATATCCGCGCGTTCGAGAAGGCGACCGGCGTCGACGTCGTCGTCGACGACACCCCCGGCGTGGTCGTGGTCTCTGGCTTCGATCCCGTGCGACGTGAGGTCGCCAGGCTCGCCATGGAGAAGCTCGTCCAGGACGGGCGGATACACCCCGCCAGGATCGAGGACATCGTCAAGAAGACCGAGGCCGAGGTCCAGAAGGACATCGACGAGACCGGCCGCAAGATCCTCCAGGAGTTCGGCATCCACAACATGAACGGGAAGCTGGTGCGCCTGGTGGGCAGGCTCAAGTATCGCACGAGCTACGGCCAGAACTGCCTGGAACACTCGACGGAGGTGGGGCACCTGGCCTCGCTCCTGGCCGAGGAGCTCAGGCTCGACACCGTGCTCGCGGCCCGCGCGGGGCTGCTCCACGACATCGGCAAGGCCGTCGACCACGAGGTCGAGGGCACGCACCCGGCCATCGGCGCCGACCTCGCCAAGCGTTCGGACGAGCGGCCGGAGGTCGTGAACGCTATCGAGGCCCATCACGAGGACGTCCCGGCCCAGAGCCTCTACGCGACGATGGTGCAGATCGCCGACGCCATCAGCGCCGCCAGGCCGGGGGCGCGCAGGGAGTCGCTCGAAAAGTACGTGAAGCGCCTGGAGAAGCTCGAGGCCATAGCGACCGCCCACAAGGGCGTCGAGAAGGCCTACGCCATACAGGCCGGCCGCGAGATCCGCGTCATCGCCAAGCCGGAGGACCTCGACGAGGCCCAGTGCGCCGAGCTCGCCCGCGCCATCGCCAAACAGGTCGAGCAGGAGCTCAACTATCCGGGCGAGGTGAAGGTCACGCTCATCAGGGAGACGAGGTTCGTGGAGTACGCGAGGTAGCGCCATTTCGCCACTCGAGGCGCGGCGGTGGACGTGGCATGATGCGGCGCGGGGAAGCTCAACTCATGCGCACCGGGGCCGATGACTCTTGCGGCGACGGGTGGGACCCGTGACAGGCCTCCGCATAGTCGCGATAGGCGACGTGGTCGGCCGCCCGGGGCGGAGGGCGGTGCGAGAGCTCCTCCCCGAGCTACGCGCACGATTCGCCCCCTGCTTCGTGATCGCGAACGCCGAGAACGCCGCCGGCGGCTCCGGGATCACCCTCGACACGGCGCGCGAGCTCCTGGAGGCCGGCTGCGACTGCCTCACCTCCGGCGACCACTTTTTCGAGAAGCCCGAGGTGAACGAGCTCATCGAGAAGGAGCCGCGGGTCCTCCGCCCGGCGAACTGGTCGCGCCACGCCCCCGGGCGCGGATGGGGCGTCTTCGAGGCGCCAGAGGGGCGCAGGGTCGCCGTGCTCAACCTCATGGGCAGGACCTTCATGCGCTTCACGCCGGACAGTTTCTTCGACGCTGCGGACGAACTCGTCGAGAGGCTCCGCGCCGAGACCCCCCTCGTGGCGGTGGACTTCCACGCCGAGGCCACGAGCGAGAAGCTCGCGCTCGGGCGGTACCTCGACGGCCGCGTCACGTTCATCTTCGGGACGCACACGCACGTCCAGACCGCGGACGAGCGCGTGCTCCCCGGCGGCACGGCCTACATCTCCGACATCGGCATGGTCGGCCCCCACGACTCGATCCTGGGGCGCGACCACGAGGCGATCCTCTCGCGGCTCAGGACGCAGGTGCCCTCGCGCTTCGATGTGGCGAAGGGCGACGTCCGCCTCTCCGGGGCGGTGGCGTTCGCCGATACCGAGACCGGCCGCGCCCTCTCGGTCGAGAGGCTCCAGGTCGCGCTGCCGGGCGAACCGGCCGGCGGTCCTCGCTGAGATCTTCACGGCCGCCCTTGCGGCGAGCGCCCACTCGGCCTACGATCGCGCCGACATGGCCGAACCCGCGCTTGCCGAACCGGCAACGCGAACGAGCGCCGTTTGCGCGGGCGGCGCCCGCGATGCGTCCCTTTCCATCGGCGAGGGCAGGGGCAGCGTTCTCGCCCCCGACTCGAAAGGCGAGATCTCCCGCGAGGCAGCGCAGGGCGGTCGAGGGAGGAAGTGACAACCAGTGTCCCGCGGCTTCTTCGACCCCTCGAGGAGCCCCGTCCCGCGCGCCCACGCGGAGCCGGGGGCGTTCCGGCGGAAGGTCTACACGGTCTCGGAGCTCACCGCCCTCGTGAAGGGTGCGGTCGAGGAGAAGGTGGGCGCGGTCTGGGTCGAGGGCGAGGTCTCCAACCTCTCGCGCCCGGCCTCCGGCCACGTATACTTCACGCTCAAGGACGAACGCGCGCAGCTCCAGGCCGTCCTCTGGCGCAGCGTGGCGTCCAGGCTCGGCTTCACTCTCGAGGACGGAGACCAGGTCCTCGTCTTCGGCCGGCTCACGGTCTACGAGCCGCGCGGACAGCACCAGATCGTGATCGAGCGCGTGGAGCTCGAGGGGCTCGGGGCGCTCCAGCGCGCGCTCGAGGAGTTGAGGGCGCGCCTGGCGAAGGAGGGCCTCTTCGACCCGGCGCGGAAGCGCGCGCTCCCCTTCCTTCCGAGGGCGATAGGGATCGTCACCTCGCCCAGCGGGGCGGCGATTCACGACATGCTGGAGGTGATCTGGGAGCGCTTCCCGCGCGCGCGAGTGGTGCTGAGACCCGTGCGCGTCCAGGGGGAGTTCGCCGCCGCCGAGATCGCGCAGGCGATACGGGAGTTCGACGCCTGGGGCGGCGCTGACGTGCTCATCGTCGGCCGCGGGGGCGGGAGCGCCGAGGACCTCTCCGCGTTCAACGACGAGGAGGTCGTCCGCGCGGTCGCGGGCTCGCGGACGCCGGTCGTCTCGGCCGTCGGCCACGAGGTGGACGTCACCCTCACCGACTTCGCTGCGGACGTCCACGCGCTCACGCCGACGGAGGCGGCGGTGAGGGTCGTCCCGAGGCTCCGGGACCTCCTGGAGGAGCTCGACTCCTCCGCGAGGCGCGCTGCGAGCGCGGTGGGCTCGCGGCTGGATGCGGAGCGCGAGCGCGTGCGTCTGCTCGAGCGGAGCTACGGCCTGCACGCGCCGCACGAGTTCGTCGCCCGCGAACGCCAGAGGCTCGACGACTTCGCCTCTCGGCTGCCTGCCGCGCTAGGGCGCGGGCTCGCCTCGGCGCGGGAGCGCCTGGCGGAGCTCTCGGGGAGGCTAGGAGGTCTGAGCCCCCTCGCGGTGCTCGCGCGCGGTTATACGATCACGCGCCGCGCGCGCGAGGGCTCGCGCCCGCTCCGGGACGCCTCGGAGCTCTCGCCGGGCGATCGCATCACCACCCGGTTCGCGCGCGGCGAGGCCGACTCGCTCGTCGAGAAGGTCAGGCGCACGCCCCGATCGCGCGGCGGCTAGCTCGACGCTCGGAGGACCCGTCTCGGCGGCTGTCGCCGACCGCGCTCCGCCCCTCGGACAGCAGAAAGTTGCACAATGCATCACGGCGACCGAGCCGCAACTCGTTGATTTTCCACGAATTGCAGAGCTTCTCGCCGAGGCTTCGAAACGCGCGGCCAGATGTGGGTCATTATGCAACGATCCCACCGGACCGCCGCGGGCGGGCCCAGGAAGGCCCGTTCGTGCTCCTGGGCGCATCTCAATCCGTTACAGTCGCACGAGTTGCAGCTTGCGCCCGAGTTCCAGGCGGCGCGCGAGACTCGATGAGACGTATGTGCGGCACGCGCGTTGCACTCTTGAGGTCAGGGGGACGCCCTTCGGGCTGGCGCAGGGCCGGCCCTCGTGGCGGTGCGCCATGGAGGTCTTCTTCTGCGACCGGTGCTCCTGTCGGATCACAGAGGGAGAGCTCGAAGACCACCTCGCGATCCGCTGCGGCGAGTTCCACTTCTGCAAGCAGTGCTGGCAGGACCCCGAGGTTCGCTCGGCGGTCGCGAAGGCGACGGGCAAACTCCCCGTCGTCCAGGACGAGCCTGCGGCGCCGGGCCTGCCTCCCGCCGAGTCCCGCAGGACGCCCCCCAGGACCCGCCCGCCGACGCCGCCATCGCTCAGGCCGCACCACGCCAACGGGGCGAGGCGGACGCCTGCGAAGCTGGCGGCCCTCGGGGGCGGCTTCAGGCGCGGCACGGGCGTGACCGTCGCCGTGGCCGGTGCCGCCCTGGGGGGACTGGCCGGCTTCATCGCGGTCATGGCCCTTGGGGGCAGGGCCTCCGCCACGCTGGAGCTGCGTACGAGCTGGGTGACGGAGAGCTCGCCACCGGGAGGCGAGAACCGGGTCTCCCTTGTCGGCAGGTTCTTGCTGGACAAGCCGGGACAAGGGATTATGATATGCATTCCCTCGGGCGGACGCTGGAGCGTTCACGTGAACGGTCGGCGAGCGTACTCGGGCCTCGCGAGGGCGGGCTCTCGGATCCAGGTCGGCTCGGAGTGGCTCGTACCGGGCTGGAACGAGGTTCGCGCCCTCGTTGAAGGAGAATCAGGCGGTGCCGGGGTCGTATCGCAGATGCCCAGGATAGAGAGGTCCTGAGCCCTCGGAGGGACGGTAATGCCCGTGGTGCCGGACCCGACAGCCCCCAGCTTCGAGATCGACGGGAACACCCTCCGGGTCCGCGGGGAGCTCGGGGTCGACGAAGAGAAGGCCTTCGAGCAGGCCCTCCGGGAGCTCCTCGCCACGAACCATGCCGCGCTCGTCATCGATCTCGCCAGCGTCAGGTACGCATCGAGCGGCTATGTGCGGCACATCGCGATGACGATAATGGACGCCAAGCAGAAGAACCGCTCGGTCACCGTGCGCGCCTCGCGCCGCATCGCGCGGCTCCTCCAGATCGGCGGCGTGGACAGGCTGGCGCCGGTGGAGCTCGTCAACGGGCCCTGAGCCGCCGCAGAAGCAGCCGTCGAGAAGACTGGCCTCCCGCCGTGGGTTGCGGCCACCGTTCACCGAAAGCTCCGGCCCGGATGGCGCCCTCGGCGATTCACAACAGGGGCGTGTGGCGGCCTCGGGGAGAGACACCCGGCCAGTGCGCTCTGGCGCCTCGAGGCCGGCCCACAGGGAGGGATGCGAATATGGGCCTCGATGGGCAGGTGGCGATCGTGACGGGGGCGGCGAGAGGCATTGGTCTGGCCATATCCCGAGCCTGCGCGGCGAGGGGCGCGCGCGTGGCGATGGTCGACGTGCTGGCGGAGGAGCTGGCCAGGTCCGCGACGGAGGTCGCCGGCCCGGCCGGCCGGACGCTCCCGGTCGTCGCCGATGTCACCGACGCCGCCCAGGTCGAGGAAGCGGTCAGGAAGGTCGAGTCGAGCCTGGGCCCCGTCGACATCCTCGTGAACAACGCCGGGACGTTTTCCGTGATCGGCCCCGTGTGGGAGGTCGATCCCGCGAAGTGGTTCCGGGACGTCCGCGTGAACCTGTACGGGAGCTTCCTCTGCTGCCGGGCGGTCGCGAGGGGCATGGTCGAGCGGAGGCGGGGCCGCATAGTCAACATGGTGGCGAGCGGCGGCGTCGGCGACCCCCATCCCTACTCGACGAGCTACGCCTGCTCCAAGACGGCCCTCATGCGCCTCACGGAGGGCCTGGCGAAGGAGCTCGAGCCGCACGGCGTCAAGGTCTTCGCCCTCGCGCCCCCGGCGGTCCTCACCGAAATGACCAGGTTCATCATGGACGACCCCGGCGGCAGAAAGTGGCGGCCGGGGTTCCACAAGCTCTTCGACGAGGGCCACGGCTATCCCCCGGAGGCCGTCGCCGAGACGGCCGTGAGGCTCGCCGAGGGCGAGGCGGACGAGTTGACCGGGCGCTACATCCCTGTCACAATGAACCTCCGGGAGCTTGTCGCCCGGGCGAGCGAGATACTCAAGGATGACCTGCTGACGCTGCGCATACGCCACCTGCCCTGAGCGCTCGTCGGGCGGCCGTGAGGGGGGCGGGATGAGGCCGCTCGCAGCGCTCGTGATTCTCCTCGCGGGGGTATGCGCCTGGGGCGCCGTGTACGAGGTCGGCCCGGGGCGGGCCTACGACTCGGTGGGGGCCGTGCCCTGGGAGGCCCTCTCCGCCGGCGACACCGTCCGCATCCACTGGAGGTCCGAGCCCTACAGGGAGAAATGGGTCATCTGCGGCGCTGGCACCGCCTCCGCGCCGATCACCGTCCAGGGAGTCGGCGGGCCGGGCGGCGAGCTCCCGAGGATCGTCGGCGAGAACGCCACTACGAGGCTCAAGCTCGATTTCTGGAGCGAGGCCCGCGCGGTGGTCAAGATCGGCGGTTCGAGCGTTCCTGCGGACGTGGCGAGCTGGATCGTCGTCGAGAACCTGGACATCTCTTCGGGCCGCCCGCCCTACACCTTCACCGACGACTCGGGCAACGCGGCCTCCTACGCCTCCAACTGCGCGGCGATCTTCGTCGAGAGCGGCTCGAACGTGACGATCCGGAACTGCGTCCTCCACGACTGCGGGAACGGCCTCTTCGCCTCGCACGGGGCGAGCTCGGTGCTCGTAGAGGGCTGTTGGATATACGATAACGGCATCGAGGGCTCGATCTACGAGCACAACAACTACACGGAGGCCGAGGGCATCACCTTTCAGTTCAACTACTTCGGGCCGCTGCGCGCCGGCTGCCCCGGCAACAATCTCAAGGACCGCTCGACAGGTCTGGTCGTGAGATACAACTGGATCGAATCCGGCAACCGCCAGCTCGACCTCGTCGATACCGACTACTTCGCCTCGCACCCTGCCTACGGCACCACGTTCGTCTATGGCAACGTCCTCGTCGAGCACGACGGCGACGGGAACAGCCAGATCGTCCATTTCGGCGGCGACTCGGGGAACACCGCGAACTACCGGGGGGAAGCTGTACTTCTACAACAACACCGTGGTCTCGACCCGCACGGGGAACACGACGCTCCTCAGACTCTCGACGAATTCGCAGAGCTGCGACTGCCGCTCGAACGTGCTCTATGTCGCGGCCCCGGGCTCGAGGCTCGCGATGCTCGACTCCACGGGCGTGCTCGTCCTGAGGTCGAACTACCTGAAGCCCGGTTGGGTGAACTCGCACAGCGGGCTCGCCCCTGGGGCTTCTGTCGCGACGGCCGCAGCCAATGTCGAGACGGACTCGCCCGGCTTCCGGGACGAGCCGGGCCAGGTCTACTTGCTCCGCGCGGACTCCGTATGCATCGACAAGGGCCTCGCGCCCGACCCGGCGTGTCTGCCGGCCAACGACGTACTGAAGCAGTATGTCAAGCATCGCGCCTCGGAGGCGAGGCCCGTCTCGGGCGCGCGCGACATCGGGGCCTTCGAGTTCCTGAACTCGCCGCCCGTCCTGGCCGCCGTGGGGGATCGGAGCTGTGCGGAGGGAGAGCTGCTCGCTTTCGCGCTGAGCGCGAGCGACCCTGATCCCGGCGACACGCTCTCGTACTCGGCGACGGGGCTTCCCGAGGGCGCGACGCTCGATACGTCGACCGGGGCGTTCTCCTGGACGCCGCTCTGGGACCAGGCAGGCGCCTGGAGCGTCACCTTCCGCGTCGCGGACTCCAGGGGCGGCACGGACTCCCAGGTCGTGACGATCACAGTGGCCGACGTCGACGACGACATGGACGCCGACGGCGTCCCGGACCACTCGGACCCCGACGCGGACGGCGACGGCATCCCCAACGACTCCGATCTCGACGACGACGGCGACGGGCTGGACGACGCCGACGAGCTCGCGCTCGGCACCGACCCCCTCGACCCGGACTCCGACGCCGACGGCTGGACTGACGGCGAAGAGCTCGCCCGCGGGACCGACCCGCTCGACCCGGGGAGCGTACCGCAGACGAGCGCCGACGGGACCTGCGGGGGTGGACTCGCCGGCACGCCCGGCGCGATGCTCGCGGGGCTCCTGCTGGGCGCGGCTCAGCGCGGCCGGGCGATGCGGAAGAGGTCCTCGAAGAACGCGGGATAGGTCTTCCCGACGCAGCGCGGATCCTCGACCAGGACGCCCGGGACGACCAGTCCCGCCAGGCTCAGGCTCATCGCCATCCTGTGATCGCGGTAGGTCGAGACACGCGCGCCGCGCAGGGCTCGCGCGCCGCCGGGGGGCGGCGTTATCTTGAGCCCGTCGGGGCGCTCCTCGACGCGCGCCCCCAGCTTCGAGAGCTCGCGCGCCAGGGCCGAGAGCCTGTCGCATTCCTTCACGCGGAGGTTCGCCACGTTCCCGATCTCGGTGGGGCCCTCGGCGAAGAGCGCGACCACCGCGCACGTGGGGACCGTGTCCGGCATCGAGTTCAGGTCGAAGCTGCCTCCGACGAGCCTCCCGGTGCTCTCCACGGTGAGCCCGCCGCCGGAGCGCTCGACGCGGCAGCCCATCCGCTCGAGGACTTCGACAAAGGCCGCGTCGCCCTGGCGGCTGCTGGGGCCGACATTCTCCACCGTGACGCGCCCGCCCGTGATCGCCGCCGCAGCCCAGAAGTAGCTCGCGGCCGTGGCGTCGCCCTCGATCTCGTGGACGCCGGCCCGGTAGGGCCGCCCCCCGGCGATCCGGAAAAGCCCCGCCCGCGGCCTCTCGACCGCGGCGCCGAACTCCCGCATGAGCGAGAGCGTGAGCTCGATGAAGCCCTCGCTCACGACCGCGCCCTCCAGCTCGAGCTCGACCGTGCCGCGCGCGCACGGCGAGACGAGGAGGAGCGCGCTCACGAACTGGCTCGAGACGGCCGCCGAGACCCGCGCGCGGCCGCCGGCCAGACCCCTCGCGCGCACCTGGACGGGCGGGTAGCCCTCCCGCAGCTCGCAGCGCGCCTCGACCCCGAGCGACCTCAGCCCCTCCACGAGGTCCCCGATGGGGCGCTCGCGCATCCGCGGGGAGCCGTCGATCGTGAAGACGCCCTCCCCGAGCGCGGCGACGGCGGTCAGGAAGCGCATGACGGTGCCCGCGTCGCGGGCCTCGACGCGCCCCCCGCGCGCGGGCACGGAGCCCGAACAGCCCTCGACCTCCATCGTGAGCGAGCGTTCGTCCGAGTCGGCGCGGAAACCGAGGGAGCGCAGGCCCTCCAGCATCGCGAGCGTGTCGTCGGCGAGGAGCGCGCCTCGGAGCGTCGAGCGCCCCTCCGAGAGCGCCGCGATCACGAGCGACCTGTTGGTGTGGCTCTTCGAGCCAGGCACGCGCACGACCCCGCGCACCGGGAGCGAGGGGCGGATCTCGAGCGCGTCGTCGGGACGCATATGGCTCAATCCTGCTTCCTGAAGAGCACGGTTTGGAACGCGAGCCCCGCGCTCCGCCCGCGCTCGGCCCACCGGACCCTGATCTGCATGAGCACCTCGTCGCCATCCGCATCGAGCGGGATGTACTCGATGTCGTAGCGGTATCGCGGCCTCTGCGGGACGGCCGCGTCCGTCACGGGGACGAGGCACCCCGGTTCCCTGAACCGGGCGCGCGCCTCGGCGGCGAGGCTCGTCGCGATCATGGCCGCCTCCGCCCCGTCCACCGCGCGCCTGTGGCTCTCGGTCGCCGCCGCAAAGACCGCGAGCACGCCCATCATGCCGAGCGAGAGTATGGCCACGGCGATCAGCACCTCGATCAGCGTGAAGCCCGCGCGCGCCGTCACGGCGAACCCACCTTCGCGCGGAAGTCGGCCTCGGTGGACCAGTCCTCGCGGAACGCGCTCACGTGGATGCGCTGGACGAATGTCGTCCCTGCGCGCACCACCGTCCCGACCGGGTGCGACGACCGCGCCGTGCCTCGCTCGCCCCTCGCCGAGAGCCTGAACGAGCGCTTCGACTTCTCCGCGCATCTGACCCACTCGTTCCCGACCAGGAGCCAGGGAGAACCCGCCGACGGGTCGTCGAAGCCCGCCGTGCTCGTCACGTTCATCACGGAGCCGGCCTCGCTCAGGGGCTCGACGAGCTCCGCGCGCACCGCGCGGCGCTCGTCCGGCTCGACGACGAGCGTCACCTCGACGATCTCGGGGAACACGTCGTCGGAGCCCTCCGCGAGCGACTCGACGCCGCGGGCCATCGCGAACGGGCGCATGCGCCCGGTCTGCGGGTCGAGGGCGCCTATCCCGGCGCCGCGGGTGGAGTCCCAGACGATCTCCGGGCCGCGCGCGGTTTTCGTCTTGAGCGACCGCGGGTCCGGGGGCGGGGCGTCCCAGCTCGTAGTGTACTGCGTCCAGAAGCGGAAGCCCAGGTAGAGCACGTTGTCCGCGATGCGTTCGCCCTCGCCCGGGGCGATGATGCGGGCGCTCGTGGCGTCGCGGCCGGGCGCGGCCGGCGGCGCGAGCGTGGCGCGCCTGAGCTCGCGGCCCCTCAGGAAGTACGAGACGCCTAGTAGTCCCCCCAGGGGCTTGAGGCCGGCCGGGTCCCCGGTGAAGCCGTCCGTGTACGGGGCCCCCTGCCCGCCACGCGAACCCGCGAAGAAGGTGATCGCCCTCTCGGGGCCGGTCTCGAAGGTCCTCACGAACGAGAGCCTGTAGCCGCCGCCCTCCTGTTCGCAGAAAAAGCGCGCCATCGGCACGCCCTCCTGGACCGGCTCGCGCGAGTACACCGCCGCGAGGTCGAGCGCGAGCATCGAGAGCGCCGCCTGCGCGCGTTCGTAGACGATCCTGCGGCGCTCGCCGGCGCGCCAGGCGTCCGCGGCGGCGTAGACCATCGTGACGAGCGCCGCGCCGAGGGCGACGAAGATCCCCATCGCTACCATGAGCTCGACGAGCGTGAACCCCGCAGTGGGAGCTCGACGCGGCCCCGGCCGCCCGGCGCGAGCGAACGACTCAGGCCCCGGCGTCATGGCGCGTCCCCGTGCCTCAGTAGTCGAGGAGATCGACCTTGCGGACGACGAGCGGGCTTCCGAAGGTCACGATGAGGTTCTCGAGCCTCACGTTCCTCTTCCACGCATTCGAACCGTGTGCGAACGCGCCCGGCAGATACTCGAAGTAGACGCGAACCTCTATCCCGTCCGCCGCCAAAGGTCCTCCCCCGACCGAGCGGAAGGTGTGCTCCCCCGTCCCGGTGAACTCCCAGAGTCCGCCCGGCCGATTCGTCGGCGGGGTGTCCCAGCTCGGGGAGCCGTCGAAGCGGCAGACCACCCTGAGCTGCGAGCGGTCTCCGCCCAGGGCGCCGCCGAAGCCCGACTCGCTCCATTCGATGGACCTCCATTGCGCGCCCCTCGCCGCGTAGGAGGCCTGGAAGTAGGCGAGCTCCGCGCCGTCGTAGCGCCTCGCGTACCTGTCCCAATACCGGAACGGCAGGCAGAGGACCAGGTCCCCCGAGCGGTGGTCCCGCTCCTTCGTGCCGTAGCGCCCGCGGAAATGCTCGCAACCGGAGAGCCCCTTGCGCGTCCAGCCGACCACCTCGCCCTCGAAGGGACGGGCGAACTGGCTTATGAGCGCGTAGCCCTCGTCGGGGAAGCCTTCGGGGTCCTGGACGGTGAAATGGTCCGCCCCGGGCGGAAGGCCGGATTCGAGCCTGCTGAGCGGGAAATTCTCAAGGAAGACCACGCGCGCGCCGGCGTTGTGCGCGGCTTTCGAGCTCCCGAGGATGCCCCGGACGCAGTCCCCGAGGACCCTCGAGTCCATCTTCCTCGCGTCCGCGGCGGTGGGCCCGCATATCTTGACATTGGTCGAGCCGGTGTCGCGCTGGTTCTTCCCCCAGGGCACGGTCACCTGTTGGCCCTGCGCGGTGGAACCGAAATAGATGAACTCGTCGTCGATCTTGGCCACGCCGTGGGCCGGCGCCTCGGGGGCGCCGACGCCGCCTCCGCTCGGCGAGAAGGAGCTGTTCCTCGCCGAGTCGCAGACTATCTCGATGCTCGTCGCGTCCGGCGCGAGCGGCTGCGGCAGGTGCGCGAGGACCGCCGTGCGCGCGCCCCCTCGCCTGCCCCTGACCTCGTCGACGGCGCCGGGGCCGACGCCGAGGACGACCTGCTGCGGGCATGAGCGCGCGAGCTCCCCCGAGGGGAACTTGAGCAGGCGGCTGGTACCTGCCGGATAGCTGCGGCCATCGCGGAGTGTGTCGAGGCTCACGCGGTAACGGAAGCCGTGGCTCTGGCCTGCGCGCCACTCCATCGCGTGCGAGTGCGTGATGAGCACGGGCGCGGATTCCGCATCGGCGCCGCGGACCGGGGTCACCTTCTCGTAGCCGCGTGGGGAGGCCTCGTCGCCGCACTGGGGGCCCTTCACGCGGACTACCGGGAGCACCTTCGCGCGATCGTTGATCGACTTGAGGAGCCCCGTCCCGAGCAGGCCGCGCCACCTCCTGCCCGAGCCGGGGTCGGCCCACCAGGGCATAGGGCCCCAGACGTCCGGGTTGCTCCTGTGGATCATCCAGCCCATCGCGTAGTAGAGCTTCCCGGCGGGGGTCTGTCTCTCCTCGACGTGCGCGAGCCTCGCCCACTCGACCGAGTTGCCGTCCTTGATGCAGAAGTAGGGCGTGTCGGCGTTGTCGACCTCCGTCTGGCGGACGATCCGCGCGAAGGGCGCGAAGTCGCGGATCGCGATCGAGATCTGCCTGACGATCACCTCCCCGTCGAGGAGGAACTCCCGCGCGGAGCCGCCCTGCCCGATGCCGGATATGCGCTGGTCCAGGGGCAGGGGCGAGCAGTCGCGGAGCTCGTTCGCCCGCCTGTCGACCCTGCCGTAGTAGACGCATTCCCTGGCGTTACGCGCCTTGTCCTTGGGACCGGGCTGGCCGGCAGGGTGCGTCCTCCCCTCGATCCAGACGAAACCGGAGTCCTGGAAGTTGCTCGCGTCCACGACCGGTATGCTAGGCGCGCTCGGACTCAGGAGGTCCGGGACCTGCGTGCCGGGGTTGTTGGGGTCGTCGATCAGCTTCTCGATGAGCGTCGTCTGCGGCCCGAAGAACTGTTGCATCCCGGCAGGGCCGGGGCCGAGCTCCGAGGCCACCTCGGCCTCAGAAGGGAAGAGCTCGTCGTCGAGCTCGACCGAGTAGCCGTATGGCGAGACTATGGCGCCCGCCATCCCGCCCGAGTGAGGCGCCAGCCGCGTATAGCGCCGTGCGCGGCGCGTCTTCTCGAAGGAGCCTGGCGTCTTGCTCTGGTATTCCATCACCTCGCCGTCCACGATGATGGCGCCGTTCGGCGGGAAGTCGGCGGTGCTTTCCACGAAGACCGAGATGCCGTCCACGAGTTCGTCGTCGCTCGCCGTCGCCGCGAGGCCCGTCGAGAGCCTCGTGCCGGGGCGGTAGATGGGGGGGTCGGAGGGCGTCGGGACGCCGTCCACCCAGACCTGGGCGTCTCCAGGCGCGGTGCCCTTCACTTGGAAGCCGACGTGATACCAGTCCCCCGGCGCGAGCACCCAGCCCGGGAACCGGAACTCGGCGGGCCCGAGCCACCGCTGCGTGCCCGCGCCTGCGCAGGAGTCGCCGACCGTGAGTACGAGTCCTGGGCCATGGGGTCCGGCCGGCTCGTAGGTCAACCTCGCCCCACCGCGGTTGGGGTCGCCGGCCCTGAAGAGGGCTCTTGACGCGCCCGCTGGGCCGTCGAGCCTGACCCACATGTCCATGAAGAAGGGCTTGCAGAAGCCTGTGCTCTGGTCGATCTCGAAGAGCCTCGACCCCTCCGCCTGCAAAGGGCCGGGGACCTGCGCGCCGTCGTGCGTGAGCTCCATCGCCCCCTGGAAGACGCGCGCCTGGCCCCTCTCGAGGTGATCGACGAAGCCGTCCCGGCCGATCTCCCCGGAGCGCCCGGTGCCGAGCGTGACATAGCCGTACCTGTCCTCGCCGGTCCTGGGGTCGAGGCCCTGCATGTACTTCGCCGCCTGCTCCGGGTTCCGGGGGGGCTCCAAGAACGGCCAAGTGACGACCTTGCGCCCGATCGTCCTGCCGAGCTGCTCGTCGAAGTCCTTCTGGCTGGAGAGCACCCACCTGCCGCCGGAGGCCACCGGCATCGTCAGGAGCGTGCGCTGCACGAACCGCGCGGACTCCTCCCCCGCCGGGGTGTTCACGATCCCCGCCGCCTCGATTGTGAAGTTCCCGAACGACTTGTAGCAGAAAGTGGTCGTGGAACAGGCGAGGCGCGGCGAGTTCATGATCGTCGCGTTCTCGATGAGCGCGTCGATCTTGCGCCGCGTGAGCCCCTGCGCGGCGGGCGAGGAGCTCCTGAACGCCTCGAGCATCGCCTTCACGTCGGCGGCCGACGCGCAGGGCCTCCCGCCCAGTTCCCCGCGGACGTAGGCGTAGACGAAGTCCGCCATCGCCTCGGCCTCGGCCCGGCGGACGCTCGAGCGCTGCTCGAAGCCGACCCCGGTGAAGCACGCCGCGAGCACCGCCCTGGAGGCGGTGTTCACGTTCACCGGGTGGCGCTGCTCGCCCTCGACCTGGACCGTGACGTTCTGGGGGCGGTCGAACCCTATCGGGGTCTCCAGGGTGAAGTGACCGGACTGGCCCGCCTGCCGCGCGCGGATGATCCGGTTCATGCTCCCCGTGGGGACGCCGTCCACGAGGAACCTGACGCGGGTCCCCGCGCCCAGGCCCTCGACGTCGCGTACAGTGAACGAGTCCGTGAGCGAGGTGAACTGGTCTTTGATCTCCTCGCGACGGAACCAGCCCGTCCCTGAGTCCCGGTGGCTGTGGACGGTGATGCATGGCTCCAGGCGCTCGAAGTCCTGCGGGTGGGGCGCGAGCATCCCCTTGATGTCGTGGAGGGTCCGGAAATGGCCTTGGAACGCGGCGTCGGTGATGTCGAGCGCGGCCCCGTCGTAGACCACGGTCCCCGCCTTGAAAGTGCGCGAGGCGTCCTCTGGGTCGAGCCAGCGCAGCCCCTCGAGGGCCGTGCCCGAGGCGTTCGTGTAGACGGCCAGGTTCCTGCCGATCCCGAAGTTGACCTTGCCGTCCTCCGTCTTGGGGTTCTCGTCGCTGTAGAAGAAGCTCGCGTCGTCGACGACCGCCGCCGTCGCGCCGGGTGCCAGGTCGCCCTCCAGGCTCGCCGAGCCGATGAGGTTGCCGAGTAGGAGCGGCGGGGCCGAGACGATGTTGATCTTGCCCTGTTCGTCCTCGACCCGCACGGACCAGATGACGCCCTTCGGGTCGTCGAAGCTCACGCCCGCCGAGCGGAGCGCGCCCGCGGGCTTGTCGGGGAACTCGAACCGGACGTCGAACTCCTCGGCGCTGTCGTAGTCGGGCGTGTTCCAGGGCGGTCCGAACCTGCCGCTCTTCTCGGCCTCGTCCTCGGTGCGTCGGAGAACGGCGACGGCGTGCGCGACCGCCCCCTCGGCCGCGAGCCTCGCGCGCGCCGAGTCGCGGAAGTGCCTGGCGGATCTCTCGTAGAGGTACATCGAGAGCGCGAAGGGGCCCGCGATCGCGAGGAGCGCCGCGAGGACGAGCACCACCATCATGACGGCGATGCCTTTCTCGCCGCGTCTGGGCGCTGCCTCTGGCCTCATCGCCCCCTCCGCCCCCTCCGCCCCCTCCGGACGTCCATGGGCCGGAGCTTAGGCGGGGCCGGGATGTCACTCGATGAGCCCTGCGAGCGACACCCCGAAACCGATCGCCTTCCCCGCCCGCGAGAGCTCGAGCCTCGCGGGTCCCGTGTGCACCTGCGGGTCGAGCCTCCCGCGCGAATCGAAGACGATCTCGCGCGCCCCGGCCAGCGTGAAACCGGCCCCGAGGTCCAGAGACTCCCCCTCCACGCGCGCCTGGACCTTGATCTCGTCCAGGACGCCAGCGAAGCGCTCGCCGAAGACGAGCTCGGCCTTCTCCGGCGGGTCGAGGCTCACGCCCGGACCCGAGCCGCGCGGGACGTCGTCTGCCGATATCTCGACCCCGATCGGCGAAAACATCAAGGCCACCTTCACCCACCTGCCGAGTGGGAGGGCATAGTTCGGTGTCTCCACGGTCTGGCCGCCGACGACGGCGGTGAGCGTCCCGTCGCGCGAGAGCCTGAGCGCGTAGCTCTTCTCGCGCCGAACGAGGTATGAATCGACCGCCGAGCCGAGCGCGTACACCCACATTTCGATCCTGCCGCCGGCGGGAAGGGCGAAGGGGTCGGCCGAATCGTCAGGCGACGGCGTCGCGACTATCCGCGCCGACCCCGAGGTCTGGTCGAGCAGTATCGCCCCCCCGAGCTTGCCGAGCACCGGCTCGCCGCCCTTGATCAGGCAGCTCCGCCCCAGGTAGCCGAAGCTCGGGTCGGGACCCTCCAGGTGCCAGCTCCCGACGGTGCGGAAGGCGACGCAGCGGACGCTCGTGACGCGCTCGATCCTGACGACCCGCGCGCGCGGGATCTCGACCGGGCGCGTCCGGCCGGTCGCGAGGAAAACGATCGCGTCCTTCTTCTCGGAGAAGACCTCGCCTTCCAGGCGCTCGAGCGGGTCCCGCAGCTCGGCGCGGGTCGTCTCAGTGACGAACACGCCCGCCGGGGCGCCCTCGTACAGGGCCGAGTTGCGCGCCTGGCGGACGATCGACTCCAGGCGGCTCTCCATCCCGGCGAGGTCGAAACCCCGCCCGAGCGAAAGGTACCCGCTTATCCCGAGGGCCATGAGCGCCGCGACGATGCCCACGACCACCAGGAGCTCGACGAGCGTGAAACCCTCCGCCCCGCCGGGTGAGCGGCGCAAGGGGCGACCGGGCTGCGCGCGCGCGATGCGGAGGAGATCGCCCCTGGCCGCGCCGCCTCGCCTCGCGCTCGCGGCCGACCTAACGCTAGAAGTTGGTGATGTCGTCGTCAGTGCCCTCTTTGCCGTCCGGGCCGCAGGAGATCAGTCTGAACGTCGTCTCCCTCGGCGGGCCCCTGTAGCTCCTGTGATGGTAGTAGCTGATCGGCCTGCGCCAGTGATCGACGAGCTCCGGCCGCCCGTTCCCGTCGGTGTCGGCGACCTCGTCGGGCGTGAACTCCTGCTGGCCGCGCCACTTCGGCGACGTGAGCGCCGCGTAGAGGCTTTCCGCGCTAGCTATGCCCCCGGAGCCTGCGGGGTAGTCGCCGTGATCGGTCTCGTACTGCTTGATCGCCAGGTCCAGCCTGAAGATGAGCGCCTTCGTCTTCGTGATTCCGCCGCGGCCCCTCGCGGCCATCACACCCGCCAGCAGGAGCCCCGCGAGGGTCGTGATGATCGTGATCACGACCAGGAGCTCGATGAGGGTGTACGCCCCCGTCGAGCCGGCGGCGGACCGGCCGCCTTCCGCCCCGGCGGCGCCTCTCGCGAACATCGCCCGCCTCCCCCCGGCGAGCCCCGCCTCAGCGCGCGGCCGCGCCGGCCGAGCGCTCGACGAGGGTCACGTTGTCCGCCCGCACGGCCACCTGCGAGCCGAGGGGGGCCGCGACGAACACGCCCGCCGTGAGCGCTCGCTCGCTCCAGAACGCCTTCTTGAGTTCCACCGTCCTCATCGCGGCCTCCTCGCCGGGGCCCGGCAAGGCCCTCGAGGCGCGGAGCTCGAGCTTTGCGCAGTCCTTGCGATTCTCGACATAAACTATCGAGAGCCGGCAGTAAGTCCCCGCCTCGCGCCTCACCCCTGGGGCCGGGGCGGCCTCCTCCAGGGCCGACCAGGCGCTCCAGGCGGCCTCGCGGCCGTCCTTGGTCCTGTAGACCGGCGCCCCTCCGCCCGCGAGGGCCAGCTCGACGCCCCCCTGCTGGGACTCGAGCCTGATCCCGGCGGTGGCGCTCCCGGCGGGCGTCTCCAGATCGGCGGAGAAGGACCTGAGCGCGACGCCGTCGACCGCGGCGTCCACCGACGTGCGGCCGCCCTCCTGCTTCTCCTGGGTCCCCGCGAAGAGGAGCCGCCCGAGCTCCACCGAGACCTTGACGCCGAAGCCCTCCCTCGCCCTGAAGGGCTCCGGCAGCGCCGGCGCATCGAAGGAGAGGATCGTGGCCTTCTCGTCCCGCTCGCCGTAGAGCTTGTGCATGGCGTCCAGGGCGTAGGCCGACGCGCCGCTCGGTCCGTCGGCGGTCGCCGAGAGCGCCGCGGCGAAGTACCTGAGCGCCGCGTCCGAGTTCTTCCTCATGTGGGCGAGGAAGCCGAGTCCCAGGTAGGTGTCCGGCGTCGGCGCCTGGCCGGGCCTTGCGAAGGCCGCCTCGAGCGAGCGGCCGAGGGATTCCGCAGCGGCGTCCGGGTCTCCTCCGGCGAGCTGGGCGAGGCCCAACACCGCCAGGAGCCGCGCGTCGCCTGGGCACGCATCGAGGCCCGCGCGGCTTCGCCTCGCGGCCTCCGCATGCGAGCCTGCGAGATACGCGGCGGCCGCGGCCGCCGCGTGCGCCTCCGCCCACGTCGGGGCGAGCTCGGCGGCCCGCGCGTAGCTCTTGGCGGCGTCCTCGTTCCGGCCCAGCCTGTGCTCGCACCAGCCCACGAGGGCGTGGGCGAGCGGGTCGGAGGGATCCGCAGCCGTCGAGCGCCGGAACTCGGCGAGGGCGGACGCCACGTCGCCGCCCAGGTCGTGGTAGAGGTGCGTCCCGAGCCCGAGATACGCCCGCGCGAGCCCCCCGGCCGCGGCGGCGCCGAGCAGGGAGCGGGCCTCGCCCAGGGCCGCCCCGCCCTTCGCCAGCCTCAGAAGCCCCTGCATGTAGGAGACATTGGGATTCGAGAGGTCTGCGTCTAGAAGCACCTTCTCGGCCTCGTCGAACCGGCCTTGCAGGTACTTGACGGCCGCGAGCCCGAGCCTCGCGCCGTCCAGCTCGAAGCCGCCCCCCGGCGGAGATAGCGCCGAGGAGTAGGCCGCCGCGGCGGCGTCCAGGTTCGCGCGGGCGAGCAGGGCGTCGCCGCGGGCCGTGCGGACCTCCGCCGAGGCCGGCGCTAGCGCCTCCGCCGCCGAGAGCGCGCTCTCCGCCGCCGCGTACCTCCTGCGGGCGAGCTCGGCGCGCGCGATGCCGACATGGGCCTCGGCCGAGGGCTTGAGCGCCAGGGCCTTGAGGAACGCGTCGCGCGGGTCCTCGCCGAGCGCGGCCATCGTCTGACCGAGTACGATATACGCCTCCTGGCCCGCCCCCGGGAGCGCCGCGGCGGTCTCGGCCGCGGCGCGGGCCTCGGGGAGCTTCCGCCTGGCGAGCAGGACCTTGGCCAGGAGCACGTGCGAAGGCACGTGTGCCGAGCGCGCCCGGATCGCCTTCCGCAGGTCGGCCTCGGCCCGCTCGAGGAGCCCGCTTCCCCTGGCGAGGCATCCGAGGGCGAGGGCGTGCCAGCGTTCGTAGTCCTCGGGGAGCGTCTGCGCGGCGAGCTCGTCGTGCGCCTGCTCGAGAGTGAGCCTGGGCTGGATGCGCTTCACTATGTTCCTGGGGAAGGCCCTCTCGCCCGCCCGGCCCAGGAGCCTGAGCCGGATCGTCTCTGCGGTGGGGTCGGAGAGCAGCGTCCCGCGCAACTCCTCCCCGGTGTTGAGCACGACCACGTCGAACGTCCTCGCCTCGAAGAGGAGCGGGGCGATGCCGGCGGAGGCGGCGCGGCTCGCCGCGAGCGCCGCGACCAGGAAGGCGAGCGCATGTCCCGACCACGGTGCGGCGGACCTTCGCGCGCTCACCGCGTGCCGCCTCCCTCCGCAGCGGGCGCGGCGCGCGCCGCGACCGGGAACGCCGGCCAGCGAGGCAATGCGCTCGTGAACTCGAGCGCCGGGCCAGGGATCGTGAGGAGCATCGGCGGCGCCGGCACCGTCGGGGACGGGAGCTCCAGGCGGACCTCCTGCCTCTGCCTCTCTATCTTCGGCTGGACCCACACGCGCCGGGCCGACTCGGCCCAATACGCGGATTCCTCCGCCGACGCGAAGACCGCCGATCCGCCCGCGGGCAGGGGCTCGAACCTCGACGAGACGACGTAACGTTGCTCCGCGGGTCCCTCGGAGGCGCGCCTCGTCGTCCGGGCCGCCGAGGAGAGCGCCCAGTCCGCACCATAGGCCGCGAGCGCCGCGAGCGCGGCCAGGAAGGCGGCCTTTTCCTTCCAGGCGAGGAGTCTGCCCACTTCAGAACCTCTTGCGAGTTCTAACAGGCACCCCGGCCGCGGAGTCAGGGGCTTCTTGCGAGGTGTCGCCCGCGGGAGCCCCCGCGCGGTCGGCCTCCGCCGGCCGCCTGCGGACCCTGACCCCGGCGAGCTCGACCGTCGCTTCGAATGCGCCCGAGGCCGGGTCCTTGACCTCCACCTTCAGCCTCTTCACGGCGAGGAACCGCCCCGGCCTAGTCAGCTCCTGGATCAGCCTGATGAGGCTCCGCTCGTCGGCGGCGAGCGCGACCTCCAGGGGGATCTCCTCCAGCTCTGAGGCGCCGGTCCCGGCGGCGATCCTGATCGAGGGGTGCTTGGCGGCGGTCACGGCCTTCACGCCCGCCGAGCGCGCGGCCTCGAGGAACCGGTGCGCCACGGCGAGCCGCGCCAGGTAGTCGCCGACCGCCTCCGCCGCGATATCCTTCGGGAAGCCGAGTGGCGCCTTGGTGCCGGACTGGATGCCGCTCTTCGCGAACTGCTCGGCGAACTCGGCGAGCTTCTGCTGGTAGTAGAGGGCGTCCCGCCCGCTTGAGGGCTCTAGCTCCGGCGGGGGCTTGAGCTCCGCTTGCGAGAGCGACGCCGAGAGCTCCGCGAGGTTCTTCTTCTCGGCCGAGAGCGACTTCTCCACGTCCGCGATGGGCGCGCCATCGGCGGGGAAGAAGCCGGACCGTTCCGCTGCGAGGTTCGACGCGCGCGTCGATTCGGCCTCGGCTTCCTCGGAGGCGGGCCTGACCGCCGCGTACCAGAAGACGAGCATGCCTGCGGCGCATCCGGCCGCGGCGACCCAGAAACGCCTTCCTGAGATCACCTGGCGCCCTCCAGGCCCTTCGGGCCGGACCGCGGCGGGGCCTCACCTTCGGCCCCGCCTCCAGCCGGCGCGACCGTCCCGCCGCCGGCGGCGCTCGCCCAGGGGGATAGCGTCACGCGGCACTTGAACGCGCGGAGACCCTCCTGGCCCTCCTGCCCCTTGAGCGGGGCCTCGCTGATCGCGGCCGACCTGACGCAGGGGTTCGCGGAGAGCGCGGCCCTGAACTCCTCGAGCCTCGCGAGGAACGAGCGGTCATCGAGGTTCGCGGCGTGGCCTTCGAAATCGACCGTGACATCTCCGCCGGGCTCGGCCGGGACGAGCTCCATCCTCGAAAGGTTCAGCCCCTCCGGGCACGAGCTGCGCTGGAGCGGCAGGAGCTCAAGAAGCGCCCTGTTGACGCGCGCCTCGTCGAGCAGGAGCGCGAGGTCGTCCCTGCGGGAGCGGATCTCCTTCTCCAGCCGCTCGACCGCGTCGGCCCGGGCTCGGAGGCCGACCATCTCCTTCTCCAGGGTCTCGCGCGCGGAGCGCGAGGCGCCGAGATCTGTCCTCGCGCGGAGGAACATCGCACCCGCGAGCACGGCGCAGACGAGAGCGGCGGCGTAGCCGAAGGCGCTCGTCCTCCAGAACTCGCGCCTCGCCCTCTCGCGGGGGGGGAGGAGCGAGAGCGCGAAGCCCTCGCGCTCGGCGTCGGCGATAGCGAGCCCCGCGGCGACGGCCATCTCGCTCGGGGCCCCGCCGAAGCAGGCCGCCGCCTCCCCGCGGAGGGCGGAGCTGTCGAGCGCGGCCGACGGGTCGTACAGGGTCACGGGCTTCTGGAGCCTGTTCTCCAGGAACTCCTTGAGCCCCGACAGGCGCGCCCCTCCCCCCGAGAGGACGAGCCTGTCGAAGTCGAGGTTCGCGAGCTTGGTCTGCATCCTGGCGAAGCGCAGGCCCGAAGAGACCGCGCCGACCACGGCGTCGGCCGCCTCGCGGAGCGCGTTATAAACGAGCTGCTGGCGCTTGTCGGCGTCCTCGGGTGGGCCGAGCGAGAGGCGCGAGCGCTCGCGCTTGTACGCCTCGGCCCTGTCCCGGCCGATCCCGAAGGCCTCGTCGATCCCCTGGGTGATGCGTTCGCCTCCGGAGCCGGTCATGTTTCTGGCGAAGTATATGTCGCCGTCCCGCTGGATCGCCATCTCTACGTTCTCGCGGCCGATGTCGAGCAGGAACGTCGTCTCGCCGGCCTTGAACTCCCGCGAGGCGGCGAACCCGCGGTGGAGCGCCACGGCGCACGGCACGGCTGCGTTCACGGAGAGCCCCGCCGAGCGCACCAGGCGGAATACCTCGTCCAGATAGCTCGTCTTCGCCACCGCCGCGAGCACCAAGAGCCCCCCCTCGAGCCCGGTCGGCAGCCTGAGAGGGCGGTAGTCGCTGGCGACCTCGGCCCCGCCCGACATGTTCTCGCGTATCTCGAACTCGACGAGCATCTTGAGCCGCCAGGGCGGCACCGCGGGCACCGGCATGTAGCGCAGCATGAGGTCCTTGCCGGCGACGCCCACGGTGACGCGCCTGCGGAGACCGGCGCGGCGGACGGCCCTCGCGATGGCCTCGGCCGGGAACTCGCCGCCCTGTCGGCTCACGCGCACGGCGGAGAGAATCTGCACCCCGGCCGGGCCGGTCCTGACCTGCACTAGCTTGACGCTGTCGGCGCCGAGTTCTAAGCCGACTCCGACCGGCACTGGGCGATCCCTTCGACCGGCCGCGCCCGGCGCGCAACTACGCCCGGGCCTTCGCCGCCGCGACGGTATTCTGGAGGAGCATCGCCACCGTCATGGGGCCCACGCCGCCGGGGAGCTTCGTGATCCAGCCCGCGACCTCGAGGGCCTCTTCGTAGGCGACGTCGCCGACGACCTGCATCTCCGGCTTACCCTTGGGCCCGAGGACGGGTTTGCCGCTCGCGTCGAAGGCCTTGGGGATGCGGTTGATGGCGATATCGATCACCGCGGCGCCGCGCCGGATCATGTCGCCGTGGATCAGATAGAAATCCGGCACCGCGGGCCTTGGGTTCTTCGCGGGGTCCTTCTCGTGGGCGGCCAGGGCGCGCTCGTAGGCGGCGTAGCGGACCTGCGGGACGCCCGTCGCCACGCAGAGGATATCGGCCCTGAGGCAGGCCTCCCTGAGCCGCTCGGGCGGCGTGCCGATGTGGCAGACGGTTACCGTGCAGAAGGCGTCCATGAAGAGGAGCGCGAGGGGCTTGCCCACGATCTCGCTGTGCCCGACCACCGTCACGTTCTTGCCGTAGAGCGAGGCGGTGGTCTTGCCGGCCTCGATCATCTTCTTTGCGAAGTCCGGGAGGGGACTATAGCTCGGCGGGAGCTCGAGGCCCTTCGCTAGGAGGAACGCCCCCTTCGCGGTGCACGGGGACATCGTCATGTCGCCGTACACGGTCAGCCCTTCGTTGTACGGATGCAGGCCTTCGACGTCCTTCTCGAAAGGTATGCGCCTCTGGAGGGCGCGGGCGTCGACGCCCGGCGGCACCGGCATCTGGAGGATGATGCCCGTCACGGAGGGGTCGCGGCCCAGCTCGTCGATCTTCGCGGCGATCTCCTGCTGGGAGGCCGTCGGCGAGAGCTCGTGCAGGTCGTAGGCGAGGCCCACCTCTTCGCACGACTTCTTCTGGTTCTTGACGTAGATCCGGCTGCCGGGGTTGTCGTTGGCCTGGACCGCGGCCAGCCTCACCTCGCGGCCGGCCGCCTTGAGCTCCTTGAGCTCCTTGGCGAGGCGGTTCAGGATCCCCTCCGCGACCGCCGCTCCGTCGATCAAGTTGGCCGCCATGAGGCGCCCCTTCCTCGCCTGGTCCTGTCCCTGGGACCTGTTCCCGCCGGCTCGTCCAGGCCAGACACCGGGCGGACCTGATTGTCTACACGAGTCTAGGGCGCACAACAGGCCCGTCAAGGCCAGACGGCACTGAGTCGGTTAGCAGGAACCTTGACAGGAACGGACGCCCCGCGCTACCCTTCTGGAGCAGCGATACGCGGCGAACCCGGCGCATGGCCGGATGCTCGCGGCGGTGGCGCGGGAAGGTGAGGCCATGGGAGATTTTCTGCAGGCGTTGGCGTGCGGACCTCTGCAGCACCGGACCGTCGCCTTCTTCGGTGGCGTGAGCCACTGGGAGATGCTGGTCATCCTGCTCGTCATCCTGCTCGTGTTCGGGCGCCGCGTGCCGGAGGTGATGCGCTCGCTCGGCCGGGGGGTCACACAGTTCAAGAAGGGCCTTCGCGACGTCGAGGACGAGGTCCAGAGGGAGCTAGACGAGTCTGATAAGCCCACGCTCACGGGGTCCGGACGCCAGGCACCGCCCGCGGGCGCACCGAGCGAGCCTCCCAAGGGCGGGGTGGCCGGCGGCTCGAAGGAGCTCGAAGGCTGATGAAGTGCGAGCGGTGCGGTCAGAACGAGGCCACGGTCCACTGGACCGAGGCGGTCGGGGGCGTTCTGCTCGAGAAGCATCTCTGCGCCGACTGCCAGGCGGAGGAGTTTCCCGGGCTCGTTCCGGTCCAGAACGAGCTCCGCTTCCAGTGCCGCTGCGGCGAGGTCGTGGTCTGGCGCTTTCCCTGCGGTTCATGCGGCCACGGCGCGGACCAGTACGCGAGGAAGGGCCGCGCCGAGATCGAGATCTCGACCTGCAAGTGCGGCGTGAGGTTCGTCGCCGTCGCGCGGAGGTGGAAGTGCAAGCAGTGCGGGGCGGAGTCGGTGGTCCCGCCCCGCCAGACCGGAGCCAGGGGCTATCTCTACGATCACATCTACGGGCCGCCGGAGGGGGTGAACATCTCCATCCGGGGCATACTGCCGTGAATATGCGTCAGCCGACGACCTCCGCCAGGAGCGCCTCGACGTCGGCTGGCGAGACCTTCTTCGGGTTCGCCTTGAGGGAGCCGGAGGGCATCGAGTCCGAGACGATCGCGCGGACATCCTCGGCGCGGAGCCGGACCGCCAGCCTCTTCGGAAGCGAGAGCCTCTCGAGGAGCGCTTCGACGAGGACGTCCGCGCGCGGCGCGCGCCTGGCGAGGTCCTCCGGCGTGAGCCCGCTCACGGTCACCCCGCGCGCCCCGGCCTGAGAGAAACCGGCCGCGAGCCGCCGAGCGACCTCCGCGAGTTTGGCCCCGCAGGCGGCCTCGTTCATCCTGATCGCCGGCGCGAGGAGCACCGCGCAGACGAGCCCGTGCGGGAGCCCGGTCCTCGCCCCGAGCGGGTGGGCGACCCCGTGGATGACGCCGAGCCTCGCGTTGGCCAGGGCGATCCCTGCCGAGAGCGCCCCGTAGGCGCAGTCCGTCCTCGCCTCGAGATTCGAGCCCTCCTCGACGGCCGCGACGAGCCCGCGCGCGAGGAGCGATATCGCCTGTAGCGATAGCGCCTCCGTCAGGGGCGTGGCGTGGATCGAGACGTACGACTCGATCGCCTGCGCGAGGGCGTCCATGCCGGAGGTGGCCGTGATCTGCGGTGGAAGGCCTAGCGCGAGCTCGGGGTCCACGATCGCCACGGCCGGGAGGAGCCTGGGGTCCCTGATCGAGACCTTCCGGGGTCCGTCGGGGTCGGTGATGACAGCGTTGGGCGTGACCTCTGCGCCGGAGCCGGCCGTCGTCGGGATCGCGATATGCGGCAGTGGGGCGGTCCTGATCTCCCTGCCGGCCTGGTATTCGCGGGCCGGGGCGTCCTCGCGCACGAGCCCCGCGCCGGCCTTGGCGGCGTCGATCACGCTCCCGCCGCCTATGCTGACCGCCGCGTCGAAACCCTCGCGCAGACGTCCGCGCAGGAGCTCCACCGCCGCGAGGTCGGGCTCGGCGAGCACGCCCGCGTGCTCCTCGAACTCGACCCCGGCGCCGCGCAGGTACTCGCGCGCGCGAGCTAGCGCGCCCGAGCGCTCCTGCGACTGTCCCCCGCTCACGAGGAGCACCCTGCGCAGCCCGAGCTCGCGGGCGGCGGGGCCCAGCTCCCGAAGCGAGCCGGGGCCCGTGACGATCTTCCTCACGGTGGTGAACGTGGCGGCCAAGGCGTCCCCTTGCGCTCCTCCCATCTTCGCGTGCCAGTGTACTCGGGCGGAGCCGCCCCGCAAGCCGATCGAAATCCGGCGCACCGGTCCGCCCCGCCGGGGAACTCCTCGGGCGTGTCGAAGAGGCCGAGAGGACGGGGTGACGATCTGGTTCCGCACGGCGAGGGAGCTGCCGGGCCTGGGCTCGCAGACGGACGGCTGCGGCGCCCCTCACGGCGCAGGCATGGCCTTCCTACTGCTCGCGGCCCTCGCCGCCGGGAGGCGCGAGGGTTGAAGGCGACGGGCCGACCCGGCCTGCGCCGCTATCCTGCCCTGGCAACCGCGGCGTATCTCGGCGCGAGCTCGGAGGCCCGGCGGAAGGCGAGTGCGATCTGATCCAGGGCCTCGTCGCACTCCTTCCAGAAGCACGCGCCGTACATCGTGAGCTCCGTCTCGGCGCAGTGCCTCTCGGCGACGGGGCACGACCCGGCGGCCGGCTCTGGGAGGCCCCTCCGTTCGCCGAGGGGGCAGTCCCACGGGCAGCCCCTGCCGTAGTAGTCGTGTTCCTGGACCCGCCTGCGCAGGTGTAGCGGCGTCCCGACGTACGTCCCCACGGGCGCCCCCAGGGCGCGGGCGATGCGGAGCCACAGCTCGCGCGGCGCGCCGTCGAGCTGTTCGGACCGATAGAAGAACGGGATGATGTGGAACACGTGCTCGACATCGCGGGAGATGCCCGCCGGCTCGAGGCCCCTGACGCCGGCGATTCGCTCGTAGAGCGAGAGCGCGTTCCTGCGCCGCATGGCGTTGAACTTGTCGAGCTTGGGCAGCGCGGCCTCGAGGACCGCCGCCGCGAGCGGGTGCATCCTGTAGTTCACGCAGAACTCCCCGATGTGGTACTTCTCGGCGAGCTCGGGAGGGAGCTCGGCCCTCTGGCGGTTCGGATGGGCGCCGACGGTGACGCAGCGGCGGAAGAGCTCTTCGTCGTTCGTCAGGACCATCCCGCCCTCGCCGCCTGGCAGGTTCTTCGACCCCTGGAAGCTGAAGCAGCCTATGTGGCCGAGCGATCCTACGCGCCTCCCCTTGTAGGTCGCGCCGTGGGCCTGGGCGGCGTCCTCGATCACCGTGAGGCCGTGCTCCCTCGCGAGCTCCATTATCGGGTCCATGTCGCAGGGGTGGCCGAAGAGGTGCACCGGTATCACGGCCCGCGTGCGGCGCGTGATCTTCCGCCGGACGCTCTCCGGCGAGAGCGTGAGCGTCCGCGGGTCGATGTCCGCGAAGACGGGGATAGCGTTCGCGTGGACGACGGCCAGGGCCGTTGCGTTCCAGGTATATGTGGGGACGATCACCTCGTCGCCGGGCCCGGCGCATGCGCCCACCGCCATCGCGAGCGCGGACGTGCCGCCGTTAGAGGAGAGGGCGTACCTCGTGCCGCAGTACTCCGCCCACTTGCGCTCGAAGCGGCAGTTCACCTGCTCGTCCTTGCCGAGCTGCGACAAAGATTCGCTGCGCAGCACCTTCACCACGTTCGCGACGACGTCGTCGTCCACCGAGGGCCAGGCAGGGAGCTCGGCCGTCACGACCCGCGGAAGCCTCTCGATCTCCGGCAGGTTCTTCTCCGTCATTGTGCGCCCTCCCCTCCCCGCGCGGACAGCCGCGCGTACGCTCCGGTCGCGGTCGTGACGGGCACGCCGCGCTCGAGTAGCCCCTCGAATATCAGCCTCAGCTCGGTCAGATGCGGGTCGTACCTGAACACCGACCAGGGATGAAAGGCCAGGCTCACGAACGGGAGGCCCGCCTCTCGGGCCTTGTCGACCCACAGGAGGTGGTGCGCAGCGTGCTCCTGCGGCGTCCCGGGCGCCCGAGGGGGCAGTTGCCAGTCCTCGGCAGGCGGATACGCCACGAGAGGGACACCGGCGCAATAGCCCTTGAGCACGTTGTCGTGCCAGCCGTGCACGGGGAGTTCCCAGAGCTCGGGGTAGCCCTGTTCGGCGTAGGTATAGGGCGGCTTGAGCGGCGAGGGCAGGGTGTCGCCCGGTCCCCGCAGGTCGCTCGATACGTACGAGAGCCCCGCCTCCGCGCAGGCGGCGAGGACATCCGGCATCGCCCGCAGCCCGCCGTGGTACCCGCACCCGGTCCGCAGGCCCTTGCAGGGCCTGCCGAACGTCTGCGAGACCAGGCGGACACCTTCGCCCACCTCGCGCCGGACGTCCGTCCCGGAAGAGACCCTGGCGTCGGGCAGGTCCCGGAACACGCGGTGCGAGTAGGTGTGCGACTGGAGGTCGAACGATTCGCGGTCGAGGATCGGCCTCAGCTCGCGCCCGCGGAGCTCGAGGCACCTGCCCACGATGAAGAACGTCGCTGGCAGCCCCAGCTCCTTGTGGAGCGAGGCCACCGCGGCGCCAGCCTCGACGCACATGTCGACGCTCTCCAGGTCGTAGGACGCGATATAGTCCATGGGTGCCTGCCTCCCCGGGACGCCTCGCTCGAGATATGCACCGGGGAGGCCGGCAGGTCCATGCACGATCCTCCGCGGCGTTTGTCTTTTTCTACCGAGGGGTCGCATGACGCGCGCTCGGCCGGGGCCGGCAGGAGGAGCGCCTCAACCTCCCGCGCGATACCGCGACGGCGCCACGCCGGTCGCGCGGCGGAAGAACCTCGAGAAATAGTAGGGGCTCTCGAACCCCAGCTCCGCCGCGATCTGCTTCACGGGGGCGTCCGACTCGCGAAGGCGCGAGGAGGCCTCCGCGAGCTTGAGCGCGTGTATCTCTTCCAGGACCGTGCGCCCGGTGTGCTGCTTGAAGACCGACGAGAGATGGTTCGGCGAGAGGTGCGCCGCCGCGGCCACGTCGGCGACGCATATCCGCTCTGCGTAGTGCTCCCGGATGAACGCCTTCGCCCGCGCGACCGAGGCGGCGGCCTCGGCGTCGGCGACGCTGCGGCCGCCGGCCAGGAGCACGTGCGCGCAGCGCGAGGCGAACGCCGCGAGCGCCGCGCGCAGGCGGCACACCCGGTTCCTCTCCAGAGCGACCGCCCCGATCTCGGCGGCGATCTCGGCGGCGAGCTGCCCGGGTCGCGCCAGGGCGTGCGGGGCCACGATCAGGTAGCCGGAACCGGGCGTGTAGGCCGTCACGTGGAGCGACGCCCCCTCGGGCCGCGCGATGATCCAGACGAGTTCATAGGGCCGGGCGCGGCGCCCGCAGCTCTCGAAGTGGCGGACCCCCGGCGCGAGCACGGCCATGCGCCCGTCCCAGAGACGGTATAGCTTCCCCTCGACCGCGAGGAGCGGGGAGCCCGAGAGGGCGACGCAGATCTCGAGGGCCTCGACGCGATGACCGTACGAGAGGGCCTCGGGCATCCGCACGGGACGGTCGCGGCCGTCCTCGAAGTAGAAGCGCGGGACGAGGAGCGCCCGGAGCGACGCCGGCGCCCGGAGGCCCTGCCCGCCCGGCACGACCGACGCAGCGGTGAGCGAGCCTATGGCGCGCAGAACCGGTCCGGTGAGGATCTCGAGCGCGTCGTAGGCGACCGGGCCTGCGCCGCTTCTCGACGCCACAGCGCGCACCCCGGCGCCCCCCTCCGGCCGCGCTCACCTGGCGAGCGCCTTCGCCAGCACCTCCGAGAGCTGCTCGCTGGTATAGGGCTTCTTCAAGTAGCCTGCGGCACCCTTCTCCATGAGTTCCTGCACGACCTGGTCCAGGCCGTAACCCGTGCAGGCCACGAGCCTCAGCGCGGGGTCGATCTCCCTGAGGGCCAGGAAGCACTGCCTGCCGTCCATCCTGGGCATCATCAGGTCGAAGAGCACTACGTCGAGCTCGCCACGATGGGCCCTGCAGTAGTCGACCGCCTCCTGGCCGTCGCGCGCGAGCGCCACGCGGCACCCCAGCCCCTCGAGCATCTCCTTCGTGGCGGAGAGAACGACCTCGTCGTCCTCGACGAGGAGCACCCTGGCGCCTGCCTTCACAGCCTCCGTCTTCACCTGGGCGGGCGAGCCCCCCACCGACCCCTGGGTCCGAGGGAGATAGACCCTGAACGTCGTCCCTCGACCGAGGGCGCTCTCCACGTCGATCAGCCCGCCGTGGTTCTTCACGATCCCGTACACCACGGCCAGGCCCATACCGGTGCCGCGATCCTTCGTGGTGAAGAACGGTTCGAAGATGCGGCCCTTGACCTCGTCGGACATCCCGCAGCCGGTGTCGGCGACCGCGATCACCACGTACCGGCCCGGGGAGACGCCCTCGCGGCATCGGCAGAAGGCCTCGTCCAGGTCCACCAGGCCGGTCTCGATCGTGAGCCTGCCGCCCTGACTCATCGCGTCGCGCGCGTTCAGGACCAGGTTCAACACGATCTGGTGGATCTGCGTCGGGTCGCCGGTGACGACCGCGTCTTCCGCCGCGAAGCGTTTGACGATCTCGATCCTCTTGTCGAGCGTTCGCTCGAGTATCGCCGCCACTTCCTCGACCGCTTTGCGTATACTAACAGGGACGTTCCTCACCTTGCCCTTCCGCGCGAAGCCCAGGAGCTGGCCGGTGAGCTCGGCGCCGCGCTTCGCCGCGCGTTCTATGATATCACCGGCCCGACGGGCCTTCTCCGGGAGCTCGGGGTCGAGCCTCAGCATGCTCGCATAGGCCAGTATGCCGGTGAGGAGGTTGTTGAAGTCGTGCGCTATCCCTCCTGCGAGGGTGCCTATCGCCTCCAGCTTCTGGGCCTGCCGGCGCTCCTCTTCGAGACGGGCCTTCTCCTGCTCGGCGCGGCGCCGCGCAGTCACGTCGTGGATCGTGCACTGGAAGGCGACAGGGACCCCGTCCTTCCAGAGCGGTATCGCGTTGGACTCGATGTATTTCTCCGACCCGTCCTTCGTGATGATCCTGTACTCCCTGACGCCGGTGTTCGGCTGGGCGATGGCCTCGCGGAAGTCGGCCTCGGCCCTCGCGCGGTCCTCGGGCGCGACGATGGTGAGGACGTTCATGCCGAGGACTTCCTCCTGCCCGTACCCCGATATCTCCGCGGCCCTCCTGTTGGCGAACCTGACGTTGCCTTCGAGGTCCGTCTCGAAGTAGCCGTAGGCCGAATCCCGCGTGAAAGTGGTGAACCTGTGCTCGAGGTCGCGGAGTCTCGCCTCCGCCGACTCGAGCTCCGCGACCCGCGCGCGCAGGAGCTCCAGCTCGCGTGCGAGGCCCGCCGCCTCTTCACCCTTGCGGTCCATCGCTGGCTCCTTCTCCCTAATCCGAGTTCCGAGGGTATGACCCTGCCGGCCGACGCGCAAGTGGGATCGTCGCTCGGAGGTGCCGTCCCCGTTGGGAGTTAGCGATATTCTACAAGTGTCGCCTCGTGGAGTTCCCTGGAACGGCCCGCGCGCTATGCTTCGGCGCCGGACTGGCGGGCGGACGGGCGGGGTAACGGAGGCGCCTCTTGCGCAAGCGGATCGGCGGGCCGGTGCGGCTGTCGGTACGGGCCGGGGCAGGTCTCCTCGCGTGCCTCCTCGCGGCGGCGCTCGCCGGCTGCGCCCGCGACGCGCAGTGCGAGTTCCTCGGCAGGATGATGCGCGAGGCGCGACCGGAACGTCTGAAATGCTTCTTCCTCGACCCGGTGATCGGCGACGCGGCGGTGCTCGTCCTGCCGGGGCGCGGTGCCGAGGGCGAGCGGCCCCGGGCCATCGTCGTGGACGGCGGCGCCTTCGGCTCCAGAACCGCCCGCGCCCTGAGGGCATTGGGGCTCTGGAAGAGAGGAGCGGTCGACGTCGCGGTCCTCACCCATCCCCACGCGGACCACTATCAGGGTCTCGTGCCCCTCTTCGAGCGGAAGAGGGTCCGCACCTTCTACTGGAGCGGGATGGAGGGGGACGGACCCGCGTACCGGGCGTTCAGGAAGGCCCTGCGCCGCTCCGGCTGCGAGACCAGAGAGATCTCCGCCGGCGACGAGCTCGACCTCGGCGGCGGCGTGACCTGCTCGGTCCTCTGGCCCCCGGAAAAGGGTGGCCATGCCGACTCCGCCCACGAGGCGAACACGATGTCGCTCGTCTTCTCGGTCCGCTTCGGGGCGGTCTCGTTCCTGTTCACGGGCGACGTCAAAGAGGACTCCGAACTCGAGCTCGTCCACCGGGCCGCCGCGCTCCTCGACGCCGACGTGCTCAAGGTCGCGCACCACGGAAGCCGGAGCTCCTCCCGCGAGGAGTTCCTGCTGGCCGCGAGCCCGGCCTTCTCGGTGATCATGGGCGAGGTGTTCAACTTCGAGCCTCCGGTCGCCTTCGAGGCGGACCCGGCGACTATCTGGAGGCTCTTCGAGGCGGGGAGCGAGGTCCTGAGCACCTGGAGATCGGGACCGATCTTCGTGGAGGCGGACGCGCGCGGCCTGAGGCGCGTCGTGAGCCTCGAGCGGGAGCATTGGAGCGACTTCGAGCGCTCGGGCGACGTATCGCAAGACGCGCCCCGGCCCGCGGCTCGCCGGGCCGCCAGGTGAGTCCCCGCCGGCGGGGCGCAGCCGTTCACCGCCTGATCGGTCGGGTTGCGGGGCGAGTCCCGAGGAACCGATCGGCTCTCCGACCGCTCAATGCCCCTGACCCCGGTGCGCGCTGGCCAGCCACTCCGCCAGGAAGAGCGCCAGGGCCGCGGCCGCGAGCGCGCCTCCGAGCCCGGTCTGGGCCGTCCGCCGCCCGCGGGGGGCCGACCGGCCGGCACCGGAATGCCCGTCGGGCGCGAGCGCGTTGTCCGATTCCCGCTCCGAGAGCAGGTTCACCGCGAGCCAGTCGCCCCGCGCCCTGTAGAGTCCCGCGGCGAGGGGTCTTGCGCCCTGCGGGAGCTCGCGCCCGGAGCCCGTGCGGAGAGGCGGCGGTGCCGGCCCGAGGAGCGCCCCGGGCGTCTCGCCCACCCGCGCGTAGGCGAGGCGCGCCCAGCGCGCGGCCTCCGCGGCCCGGGCGTGGCGAGCCGCCTCCTCCAGGAACCTGGCGACGAACACAGGAAAGCTCGCACGGTCCGGCCAGTCCGACTCGTCCGGCGCGAAGCCCAGGTACACGTGCCCGCCGCGGAGCGCGGCCGCGAGGACCTCGCCTCCCGCCAAGAGCAGGACCTCGTGCGGCGCGAAGATGCGCGCCCTGCGGGAGCGCTCCACCGCCACCGTCACGGGCGGGAATCCCCTCACGAGCGAGCGCTCGTCCGTGCCGGAGGCGAAGACGCCCTTCGCGCCGAGGAGCTCCTCGCCGAGGATTTCGATCGGGCCGAGGCTCCTCGGCGGCGACACCAGGAGCGCGCACGCCGGCGGCGGCCAGGCGGCCGGGAGTTCGCGGAGGTACACGAGACAGTCCACGTCCGCCGGGACGCCCGCGCCGCCTGCGAGCACGACGGCCTCGGCGCGCGCGGCCCAGATCGCCCTGAGCAGGCACTCGGGCGGCTCGCCCACGATGCCGACACGTCTCGCGGAGACGGCCTCGCGGGCCGCCCAGACCCGGTCGTCGACCCAGAGGTCGTCCTCGGCCCAGGAGTGCGAGAGCTCGACCGCCCGCGCCGCGGCGAGCGTCGCCTCGAGGCCCCCTGCCGGCGCGAGCACCACGGGGACCCGGCCCCCCGCCGGGACGCGCGCCTCGATCGAGGCGATCTCCCGCGGCGGCGCGGGGTCGAGGACCCGCAGGCTCACGCGCGCGACGGCCTCGCGCGAGGAGAAGTTCCTGAGGGCGCAGAAGGCCTGGTCGTCCGAGAAGTCCGCGTCCACGATGGCGAGGTTCCTGCCCTCGCGACCGACAGGCACGCGCCTCGTCGCGGGCATTCCGGTGGGGAGCGCGCGGCTCGTGAATACGACCACCTCGGGCGGCTCGGAGCCAGCGGTCCCTTGCGAGAGCGCGAGCGCGACCGCCTCGGCGAGCGCGCCCGAGACCTGCACGGGCTCTATCCGCGCGAGCGCCTCGCGGGCGCGCCCTGGCGATCCCAGGGGCTCCACCACGCGTGCGGAGGGACTCGTGGCGACGACCGCAGCGGCGTCGCCCTCGCCGAGCGAGGCGAGCTCCGCCCCCGCGAACGCCACCGCGTCCGCGAGGCGAGTCCGGCCGCGCACGCCCTCGGTGAGCGAGGACGTGCCGTTGTCGATGACGACCACGAGCTCGCGCCCCGACGCGGTCGCGCGCAGGAGCACCGGACCCGCCGAGGCGAGCGCTAGCGCCGAGGCGCCGAGCACCCCGAGAACGAGCGGAAGGTCGGCCGCGGGCCTCCTCGAGCGGAGCTCGAGACCCCTCGCGGCGATCCTGCGCCACAGAAAGAGGCTCGGGACGACGCGCCTCTTCCACCTCGGCGCGAGCAGGTGGAGAACCGCCAGGGCGACCACGAGCGCCGCGGTCCACAGCCCGGCCGGGTGCGAGAGGAAGAAGGCCATCTACGCCTCCGGTGCCCTCCGCTCGAGACGGACCGTCTGCCCGGTCCCAGTCGAGCCTATGTCCCGCAGTCGCGGCCCTCCCCGCAGAAGCCCTCGCCGAGCTCGACCGGGCCCGACCGGAGCGAGAGGACCTGCTCGCCGCGGCTCCCGTATCGGTATACGGTGACGCCCTTCACGCCGAGGCTGTGGGCGAGGACGAAGACCTTCCGCACGTCGGCCGCCGAGCACCCGGCGGGGAGATTCACGGTCTTGGAGACCGCGCTATCCGTGTGCCTCTGGAATGCCGCCTGCATTCTCACGTGCCAGGAGGGTTCGATGTCGAGGGCGGTCGCGAAGACTCGCCGCAGGTCCTCCGGCACGCGCGCGATGCCCCTCACCGAGCCGGTTCGCGCGACCTCGGCGAGTATCGCCTCGGTGTCGAGCGCTCTCTCGCGGAGCGCGCGCTCGAAGGCGGGCGCCGTCTCGAGCATCTTGCTCCCCGCCAGGAGCGTCCTGAGCGCGACCAGGGCGAAGCGCGGCTCGATGCCGCTCGACGTCCCGGCGAGCAGGCTGATCGTGCCGGTCGGGGCGATCGTGGTCACGGCGGCGTTCCTCATGGGGATACCGCGCGCGGCGAAGGTGCTCTGCTTCCAGTTCGGGAACGCCCCGCGCTCGCGCGCGAGCTCCCGCGACTCGGCGTGGGCGCGCTCCTCGACGAAGGCCATGAGCCTGTCCGCGAGCGACAGGGCCTCTTCCGAGTCGTAGGGCACGCGCAGCTCGTACAGCATGTCCGCGAAGCCCATGACCCCGAGCCCTATTTTCCTGTTGCCGAGCGTGGCGCGCCGGATCTCCTCGAGCGGGAAGCGCTCGACCTCGATGCAGTCGTCCAGGAACCTCACCCCCAGCGCGACGAGCCGCCCGAGCTTGTCCCAGTCTATGCGCGGCCCTCCGTCTCCCGAGCGCACGAGACACGCGTTCAGGTTCACCGACCCGAGGACGCAGGATTCGTAGGGCAGGAGCGGCTGCTCCCCGCAGGGGTTGGTCGATTCGATCTCGCCGAGCGAGGGCGTCGGATTCGCGCGGGCTATCGCGTCGAGGAAGAGCATCCCCGGCTCGCCCCCGGACCACGCGCTCGACGCTATGAGGTCCAGGATCTCGGAGGCGTTCGCCCGCGCCACGGCGCGGCCCGTCCGGGGGTTCACGAGGTCGTACTTGTCGCCCGCGGCCGCCTTCGCCATGAACTCGTCCGTCGCGGCGACCGAGAGGTTGAAGTTCCGCAGGGCTCTGCCGTCCGACTTCGCGCGCACGAACTCCACCACGTCCGGGTGATCGACCCGTAGCACGCCCATGTTCGCGCCGCGCCTGCGCCCGCCCTGCTTGATGACCTCCGTCGTCGCGTCGTAGATGCCGATGAAGCTCACGGGACCGGAGGCCGCGCCGCCGGTCGAGGCCACGATGTCCCCCTTCGGCCTGAGCCGGCTGAAGGAGAACCCCGTCCCGCCCCCCGACTGGTGGATCCTGGCCATCGCGCTCAGCGTCGAGAAGATGCCCTCGATGGAGTCCTCCACCGGTAGGACGAAGCAGGCGGCCAACTGGCCGAGCGGGGTACCGGCGTTCATGAGGACCGGCGAGTTGGGCAGGAACGCCCTCGCGCGGAGCGCATCGAGGAACTCCTCCTCGGCCGCGCGCGCTCGGGCCTCCCCTCCCCAGGCGAGCTCCCCCAGGGAGATCGCGCGCGCGACCCGCGCGAAGAGCTCGCCCGGCGTCTCGGCGACCCTGCCTTCGGAGTCCCGTCTGAGGTATCGCGCCTCCAGGATCCTCACGACGTCGAGCCCCAGCTTGAGGTCGTCGCGCACGCCGAGGACCCCGGCCGCGCGCCGGACGTCCGAGCGCCCGCTCCTGTAGAGTATGTAGGCCTTCGCCACGTCCGAGGCGGCGAGGGCGATGAGCGAGGACTCGACCGCGTCCTGTATCTCTTCGACGGACGGGACCTCGCGCGCCGCGAGAACCGCCTCGACTCGGGAGGCGACGCGCTCGGCCAGGGTGGTGTCCGAAGAGCCCGCGGCCTTCGCCGCCTCCTCGACCGCCCTCACGATGCGCGAGCGGTCGTAGGACACGATGCTGCCGTCCCGCTTGCGGACGCGCTCTATCGCCACGGGTCGCCCTCCAGGTGCGCACCGAGGCCGCGGCCGCGCCGGGCTCGGGCCTCGGAAACCGGATGGTATGCCCTCCCGGAGAGGGCCGCAAGGGTTCAGGTAGGCCATCAGTCGGCCGATAACATGTCAAGAACCACCACACATGGCGCGCTCACGAGGGGCGTGGTAGACTCGCCTGGGGGTGCTCGGGGGCGAAGACAGTGGCGAGCGACATCGTCGCGGTCGGGATGGCCTGCTACGACCATATCGTCCTCGTGCCGTCGCTCGCGCGCGTGGTCGAGGGCTGCCGCGCCAGGCGCGTCCTGAGCCAGGGCGGAGGGGTCGTCGCCACGGCCGCGGTCGCGGCGAGCGCCCTCGGCGCGAGGGTCGAGCTCTGGGCGCGGGCGGGGGCCGACTTCTACGGCCGGTTCGTGGTCGACGAACTCCGACGCTTCGGCGTGGACACCTCGCAGTTCGTGATCGTCGACGGGGGCCACACCGCGGTCTCGACGGTGCTCGTCGACGAGGCGACGGGCGAGCGGCGGTTCCTGTACTTCCCCGGCGACGGGCTCGACAAGGGCTGGGACGAGCCCGACTACGCCCGTATCGAGCGGGCGAAGCTGCTCCTCACTGACGGGCGCTGGCCGGGCGTCTGCCTCGAGGCCACCAGGCGCGCCGTTGCGCGCGGCGTGCCCGTGGTGTTCGACCCAGGCCATGCAAGCGCCGAAGAGCTCGAGATGCTCCGCCTGGCGGATTACCCCGTGATCTCAGAGGTCGCCCTCGGCGAACTCTCGCAGGGGCGGTCGCTCGACGAGCTGGCCGACGAACTCCTGGGCGGGCGCGCGAAGGCCGTGGTCGTCACCCGCGGCGCGCGCGGGCTCTGGCTGCGGGAGCGCGGCCGACCGCCTGAGGAGCTCGGGGCGTTCCCGGTGGAGGTCGTCGATACGACCGGGGCCGGCGACGTCTTCCACGGGGCCTTTGCGTTGGCGATCTCGCGGGGCTGGGAGCCCGTGCGAGCGGCCGAGCTCGCCTCGGCGGCCGGCGCCCACGCATGCACCGCCCTCGGCGGGCGCGGCGCGATACCTTCGATGGACGTCCTCGAACGGATGCTCGCCTCGCCCTCGAGGCCCGTCTGGAGGCCGGCCGGCTAGTCCGCCGCGGCCGGAGGCGGTTCGACGACCCGGCGGAGCCTGATCGCGCGCAGCTCGCCCGTCGTGCGCCAGGTCGTGATCCCGAACGGCCTCGCCGGCTCCTGTTGCGGCCAGACGGCGAACTGGTGGCCTTCGATCGGCTGCTCGATGATCTGCTCGCCGTCGAGCCAGACGCGGATGCGTCCGCCCGAGACGCGCAGTCTCACGGCGTACCAGCGGCCGTCCTCGAAGCGCATCAGGCGGGTAGTGCTGTTGTCCGCCGCCGCGAAGCCGTCGACGTTCGAGAGCCCGACGATCTCGCCGCCCCAACCGCCCAGGATGAGCGTGGCGTAGGACTCCCCCACCGGGAAGGTCATGCCGCAGAAGAAGTCGCCACCCTCCACGCGCCTGGCCTCGAGGCTCACCTCGTAGCCGTCGGTCGGGAACTCGCCCTCCCAGCCCGCCCCCGTCATGGGGCCCCCTGTGCCGATCCTCATGGCCCCGTCCCGGATGGAGAGCTCTCCGCTCGCATCGTAGTCCGGGTCGCCCGAGAGCCGCCTCCAGCCGGAGAGGTCCCTGCCGTTGAACAGGAGCAGTCCCTCGCCCTCGGCCGGTGCGCGAGGCCCCTCGGGCGTGTCGGCCCGCGAGGCGCCCCCGAGGCTCTCGCAGCCTGGCGCCAGGGCCCCGAGCGTTCCCGCGAAAAGCACGCAGGAGAGCGTCGAACCCATCCGGGAAAGCGCGGCTCCGACGCGGACGCGCGGGCGGTGCGAGCTCACGGAACGCTTCCTCCAATCGAGCTCACTCGAACGCGATGTCGTCGAGGAACAGACTGAAGCTCAGCGGCGCGGTCGAGAACGTGCCGATATCGACCTGCCAGACGGTCTTCGGGTCGTAGGTCACGTTCGCCGCCGCGAAATCCGCGAGAGGAACGCCCACCTCGTGCCACTCGCCGTCGGCGAGCGCCGGACAGTACTTCGACAGGTTCAAGAATCCCTTCGACTGGCCCGAAGAGGACCGCAGGCCGGCCTCTATGTAGGCCGGCGGCTTCGCCCCCTTGACCTTGACCCAGAAAGAGAGCTTCCTGTACCCCGACACGTCCAGGCCCGCGCCCGGCGTGAAGGCGGTCCAGTTCCAGCCGAAGCCGAGCCACTGGCTGCCCTCGGCCCGGAACTCGAGGGCGCCGGCGCCGCTGTGGCGCTCCTCCCCCTGGACCTTGAGCGACATCTCGGGCGTCTTGGGATGGGTCCAGCCGTTCCCGCGCGCGCGTTCGTCGCCGTCCCATACGACGGTCTTCTCGGCCGATGGCCGCGCCGGAGCGGCGGGCCGGGGCGCGCCCGCACCGGCACGGCCGGGGCCCGCAAGCGGCCGCCCGAGGCCCCAGGCCGCCTGGATCGCGTCCGCGATCGCGCGGTCGCCTGCGTCGTCGGGGTGGATACCGTCGCCCCAGGAGAGGTCGCGCCCGGAGTCTTCCGCCTGTCTCTTCGTGGCGGCGAATGCGTCGGCGAGGACCGCGCCCTTCTCGCGCGCGACCCTCCTGATCTCCTCGGCCATCTCGGCCAGGACTGCGGCCTCGCCCTCGAGCTCCGGTCGCCCGCGCACGCAGGGGGAAGGTGGGGTGACGAGCGTCACGGCCACGGAGGCGGCCTGGAGCGTCTGCACGAGCGAGCTCATACCAGCCGCGAAGGCGGCCCTGTCCCTGTAGCGGTCGTTCGTCCCCAGGCAGACGACGGAGACCGTCGGCCTGTACTCCGCGAGGAGCGCAGGAAGCCTCCCGAGGACGTCCGCGACCGTGGCGCCTGCCTGGCCCGCGTTCACGACCCGCACGCGGCCCGCGCCGCCGCGCGAGGCGAGGCCCGGGTACTCGCGCGCCAGGTCCTCCTCGATCTTGCGGTAGAAACCGCCGGCGAGCGTGATCGCATCGCCGAGGGCGAGGATCACGTCGCCGGGTCTGAGATAGTAGCTGCCCTCGCCCCTCGGCTCCGCCGCGGCGGGCGCCGGCCTCTCGGCGACTGCAAGCGGCTTCTGCTTCCCCGAGGGCCTGACCGGGACGTCGGCGAGCATGAAGCAGTCGAGCGCGACAGGGACGGCCTCGCCAGGGGCGGCGAGGAGCTCCAGGTGGAGCAGGTGCTTGCCAGCGCGGAGCCTCACGCGGCCCGCGTTCTTCCAGTTGGCGCCGACGTACTGCCGAAGCTCCACGCTGTCGACGAACGCGACGCTCCTGTCGCAGACGCGCCAGGGATCGTCGTCGAAGCGCCACCGGAAGGGGCCGTGGTGCCAGAACTGCCTGACCCAGAAGTCGTATTCCGCGTCCGCAGGCACCTCCACCTCGTACTTGGCGAAGAGCCTCTCCCCGGGGACGGCCTTGTCCGTCTGGAGCCAGTCGCCGCCGGAGAGGACCTCTTTCTCGGCGGCTCTCGCGGGCCTGAATGCGTTGCTGCTGGGGAAGTTGTGCTCTTTCGGGGCCTCGCCCTCCCACCAGATCACGGCGGCCAGGGACGAACGCCCCTCGGGGCCGGCCAGGGCGGCCAGTCCCAGGGCAGCGAGGCGGGCAAGCGGGCCGATCGGCACCCGGGAGGACCGCCTTCGGCCGCGCGCCCGCATCGGACGGACCCCAGGCTTCATCTCTCCGCTCCGCGTCCCGGCCGGTCGGCCGCACCCAGCCCTGCTCACGTTATCCTAGCATGGACTTCCGGGCCGGTCAAACGGTGCTCCGCCACGCGAGTTGACGCGACCGGCGCGGCCCGTAGCCTCTGGCACGGGCCCCCGGCGGGGTCGCTGCGAGGGAACGGGGCCGCGTATGTCTTTCCGGACGAGCGCGACGGACCTCCTCGTGATCGCGGCATATCTCGGCGCGATGGCCGCGGCGGGGATATACTTCTCGCGCAGGCAGAAGAGCACGGAGGACTATTTCGTCGGGGCCCGCGCCTTCCCTGGCTGGGCGATGGGGCTCTCGATGCTGGCCACGTCCATCAGCTCGGTGACGTTCCTCGGTTTTCCCGCCGCCGCATACGCGCTCGACTGGCGGCTCATCGTGCCGAACCTGACGCTGCCGATCGTCGCGGTGCTCGCGGTGGTCGTTTTCATACCTTTCTTCCGGCGGGGCCGGCTGACCTCGGCCTTCGAGTACCTGGGCGAACGCTACGGCCCGGCCGTGCGGCTGTACGGCGCGGCGAGCTTCATCGTGCTCCAGGTGATCAGGCTGGGGACGGTGCTCTATCTCGTCTCTCTCCCGATCTGCCTCGTCACGGGGGCCGACCCCGTCTGGGCGACGGTGCTCACCGGGGCGTTCGTCGCGTTCTACACGGTCGCGGGCGGAATCGAGGCCGTGGTCTGGACGGACGTTGCGCAGGCGATCGTGCTCCTGGGAGGGGGGCTCGTCTGCTTCGCCTGCATGGTCCTGGAGCTGCCGGGCGGGCTGCCAGCCGTCTTCGAGCTCGGGGCGCGGCACGGGAAGTATAGCCTCGGGAGCTTCGAGTTCAAGCTCGGCGAGCGCACCTTCTGGACCGTCGCCTTCACTGGGATCGTCCACTGGCTGACGATGTACTCGAGCGACCAGAACATGATCCAGCGCTACGTCGCCTCGCGTTCGATGCGGGAGGCCAGGAAGGCGACGATCATCTACTCCGCGATGGCGGTCCCGACGTGGGTGTTCTTCTTCTTCCTGGGGACGTGTCTTTTCGTGTTCTACAAGCTCGTGCCCGACCCGGCCGCGCACGCCCTCAAGGCCGACGAGGTGTTCCCCCACTTCATCGTGACGAGGCTGCCGGTCGGGGTTTCGGGTCTGGTGATCGCAGGCGTGCTAGCGGCGGCGATGTCGAGCCTGGACTCGAATATCAACTCGATAGCGACGGTGACGGTCGTGGATATCCTTAAGCCGTATCTCGCGCCAGGGCGCGACGAGCGCTTCTACCTGCGGGCGGCGCGGCTCGCCTCGGGCGCGGCGGCCGCCCTGATGATCGGCGGGGGTCTCGTCTTCCACACGCTCCCAAAGGAGAGCATGAACGACCTGGTCTGGATCATGGGCTCGGTCTTCGGCGGCTGCCTGATGGGCCTGTTCATGGTCGGCTTCTTCACGACCAGGGTGGACTACCCCGCGGCGCTCCTCGCGCTCTGCGCGGCCGTGGCGCTCAACATCGTGCTGGGGCTCAACTCGAAGGGGTGGCTCCCGTTCAGCCTGGGCGTGCACGACTACTGGGTCGCCGCGATAGTGAACGCCGCGTTCGTCGCGACCGCCTACGTGGCGGCGCTCGCGCGCGGGAAGACCCCAGGGCCTGGTCGGCTCGAGGGGCTCACCTGGTGGACGACGCCGCAGGCGCCTGCTGATCCAAGCGCGCCCGTCCCGCCGGCTGCCTGAGCTCGACAGGACGCGTTCGGCCCGGACCGCGGGCGGTCCGAGGCCGCGCCGATCGCGTCGCTTCGGAGGGTCGGCCTCGCGAGTTCGCCGCCTCCAACTCCGCCGGCGCACGCGACCTGATTCCCCTGTATCCGCAGTCCTTTTCGCTGGACGCGGCGTCCGTCCGACGCTACACTGCGCAGGTTGCGCTCGAGGGGGTCCCCCGCGCGGAGACAGCATGGCAAAGAAGGTGCGCACGGTCTTCGAGACGAACCTGCCCGACCTGAAGCTCCTCACGCGGGGCAAGGTCAGGGATATCTACGACGCCGGCGACGAGATCCTGATCGTGGCCACGGACAGGATCTCGGCCTTCGACTCGGTCCTCGCGACGCCGATACCGCTCAAGGGCGTGATCCTCACGAAGATGGCGGAGTTCTGGTTCGGCTTCACGCGCGACGTCATCGACAACCATTACATCACCACGGACCTCTCGAAGATGGGCCGCGGCCTGGAGGCGCACGCGGACGTCCTCGAAGGCAGGGCGATGCTCGTCAAGAAGGCGCGCGTGCTCAAGGTCGAGTGCGTCGTCCGCGGATACCTGGCCGGGAGCGGCTGGAGGGAGTATCAGGAGAAGGGCTCCGTCTGCGGGGTCCAGCTCCCGAAGGGGCTCAGGATAGGCGCGAGGATGACCGAGCCACTCTTCACGCCGGCCACGAAGGCCGAAGAGGGCCACGACGAGAACATCTCGTTCGATCGCGCCGCCGAGATCGTCGGGAAGGACCTCGCGGCCGAGATGCGCCGCGCGAGCCTGGCGATCTACGCGAAGGCGTCCCAGCACGCCCTGGAGCGCGGCATCATCATCGCCGACACCAAGTTCGAGTTCGGCGTGTGCGACGGGAAGATGATCCTCATCGACGAGGTGCTCACCCCGGACAGCTCGCGCTTCTGGCCGAAGGACTCCTATACGCCCGGCAGGACGCAGCTCTCGTTCGACAAGCAGTTCGTCCGCGACTACCTGGAGGCGATCGGCTGGGACAAGCGTCCGCCCGGCCCGGCGCTGCCGGAGAAGGTCGTCAGGAAGACGACCGAGAAGTACCTCGACGCCTACAGGCGCCTCACCGGGCGAGAGCTCGAGTACGAGCCGGAGTGACCCTCCGGCACGCGCTTCGTCCGCAGGGGGCCGGCCTACCAGCGGAAGTAGCGGTAAGGGTCGTCGCCCCGCTCGAAGTCCTCGCGATAGTCCGGGTGATAGAGCTGATCCTTCTTCTCCTCGACCTCTGGCCTCAGGACCATTTCGTGCGGCTGCCCTCCGAAACCGCCGCCGCCGAAGTGGTCGAATACCCTGACGGCCACCACGTTCCTGCCCGCCTTGAGGAGCCCCACGGGCACCTTGTATAGCCTCGGCGTGCGCCAGAAGTCCTTCGTGCGGATGTCGGTGCGGCCGACGAGGACGCCGTTCACGTACGTATCGTCGAAGTCGTCTATCGCGCCGAGCGACAGCACGCAGGGCTTGCCGGCCATCTGGGCCGGGACCTCGATCGCCTTCCTGAAGACCGCCTCGCCGTCGGCCGCGGAGAACTCCTCCCACATGCCTGGCATCTTCGACTCCTTCCAGCCGGAGTCGTCGAACTCCGCGGCCACGGCGGCCTTCGCCTCCTCGGAGATCCCGCGGTCCGCGACGGCGCCGGGGCGATCGCCTGCGGGGAAGGCCTTCGTCATCTTCGTCTTCCACATGCCTGAGAGGGATAGCCTGCTGGTACCAGGGTTCTCGGGATGGAAGATGCGCGAGTCGGCCCTGAACGACGCGCCGAGGTTCGCGAGTATCTGCGCGATGGCCCGGGTCTGGCGCCACCGCGTGAAGCGGAAGTACGTCTTCTGGTCGGCGCCGAGGGCGTCCGGATCAAGCTGGCAGACGATCGCCACGCCGGCGCCGAGCCTCGCGCGCCCGAGAAGCCCGTTCGCGCCCACCTCGACGCCTGGCGAGCCCTCGAGGAGCCACGCGGTCGTGTCCGTCCGCCAGCGCAGGTCGGACGGGGAGAGCCCCGCCGCCTCCGGCCAGTCGGGGCAGTCGAGCGAACCGTGGAAGCCCGCGGTCTCCACGACCCTCGCGCCGAAGACGGCTTCGCCCCTCCTGGCGAGTACCAAGGCCTTCCCGCCGGAGCGGACGTGCGCCTCGACGGCGCCCATATCGGCGCCCTGGCCCACCACGAGGAGCCCCGCTCCGCTCGGGCGCTCGCCGCGCGAGTACACGAGGCCGAGCAGATCGAGCAGCGCCTCGCCCTTGGCGTCGCCCAGGTAGGATACGCGTGCGGCCCTCGGCGCGAGCGGCGAGGTGCGGGCGTACTCGACCACCTGGTGCGCCAGGCGTTCGGCGGCCGGGTCGTGCTCCGCGTGATCCTCCAGGTCGAGCGTGCAGAGGACGAGCCTGCCGCTCCCGTAGTCGAGCTCCATGAGCGGCGAGTAGGCCAGATCGAACTCGCACTCCAGGATCGGCCGCCAGCCCGAGAGGTGCGGCTTCTCGATCGCCGCGCTCGACACCCCCCCGCGCGAGCCCCAGCGCCAGCCCCACCAGGGGCCGCCGTTCACCTTCTTCACGTCGTCCCGGAAGAGGTAGTCCGGATACGGCTCGACGAGCGTGCTCTCGCCCACCCAGTCGCGCAGGTCCTCGGCGTCGAGCCCGGCGACGACCGGGTGCCGGGCGGAGACCGGGAAGACCCGCCGCGAGATATGCGCGGCGACCCGGAAGCCCACGAACCCCTCGAGCCAGGCGGGATCCTGCGCGAAGATGATCGCGCGAGCGCCCCCGCGCACGAACGCCTCGAGATCTCCCGGCAGGGAGTGACCTTTCGAGAGCGCCTCGCGCCCGATCACCAGGAGCTCCGCCCTCCCGCTCCCGCGCCAAGGCCTCGCGGAGTAGCCGAGCCTCGTCAGGAGCCTCGTGGTCCTTCCCTCCGGATCGAAGATCGCGAGCGCCCCCTTCGCGCGGGGTTCGGGCGGGAAGACGCGGAACTCGAAGCTGTCCTCGTGCTTCCTGCCCCCGATGGATGCGTTCATCCGGATCGCGCCGCGCGCCGAAGGCCGGGCGGGCGCGGTCGGCAAATCGAACCTCACAGGGAACATGAGCGTGCCCGCGGTTTCGATCTTCCCGGCCTCGGCACCCCTGGCGAGCTCGACGCCCGCGACCGTGGCCTTCCACTCGAACGCGAAGTCCTGCGCCGCGCGAGTATCGTTGAGCAGCACGACCTGCTTCTCGACCTTCGAGCCGGCGCGGAAGGAGTGGTCCTTGGCCGTGAAGGCCTCGCGGGGACCCGCGAGCCAGGCGAGCGTGGGGCCGTTGTTCGCCATGATGGCATGGGCGGACGGGTGGAGGCGCGAGCCCTCCGGCCTCATGAAGTGGACGAGCGACTTGGGCATCTGCTTGAAATACCCCCCGCGCTCGCCCGGGCTCGGGTAGGGCATCTGCACGTCGCCCGGAAGCGCCTCCCAGCCGTGACCGTCGGACCAGGGGACCATGCCGCCGGATATCCCCATCGTGCGCCAGCTCCGGAAGGTGTTCGTGTTGAACAGCATCTGGAGCTTCTGGAACGCGGGCGCGAAGTCGAGGGAGCGGTTCCCCTGCCAGTTCGTGTAGAGCTGGTCCCGGACGAACTTCGACCGGATCTGCTCGCGGTACTCGGGCGTCTCGAGCGCGTAGGCCTCTGCTCCCAGGTAGATCGCGCAGAACTCTGTCATCCATGGTTCGGTGTGGATGTTGTCGCCGAAACCGAGCCGTCCGCGCATCATCGTGCAGTGGAGCGGCGTCCCGAACTCGACGGCCATGTAAGGCATCTCGCCCGAGCGGGCCCATTCGCTCAGCCACTCCTCGCGGTCCTGGAGCGGGAGCAGGCACAGGTAGTTGTTGAGCGCGTAGACGTCGGAGACCGGCCCGCCCTGGTGGATCATGACGGGCCTGGTCGGGTCGTGCCTCTTTATCATGGCGCAGAGCTCGTTGCCGCGGCGGTGGTGCTCGTGCCAGGACTTGTCCATCGCCTTCCAGAGTTCGTTTCCGAGGCTCTTGCCGATGAGCCGCGGATTCTGGTCCTCCCCGTGGCCGAAGCAGTTCGCGGTCGTGGCCCAGAACAAGATCGAGGGATGGTTGCGGAACCTGCGGAGCTCGGCCGCCATCCGTCTCTCCCAGTCTTCCTTCACGCCCGGCTCGGTCCAGTTGGGCCGCCGCCAGGTGAAGATCACCTCGCCTGCGCTGAGCGCAGGGGCGATCACGGGAAAGCCCTTGCGATCGGCGATCTCGCAGAAAAGCTCCCTGAAGTGGAATACGCCCCTCGTCCCGTGGTCCCAGGGCCACATCTCCAGGCAGTTGAAGCCCGCCCAGGCGAGCCCGTCGAGCACGGCCTCCATCGTGCGCACGACGCCGTTATTCCGGCCCCACTCGCCCTCGTCCGCGCTCGAGGTCGGGCGGATGCGGAACTCGGTACCGTTGAGATAGAACTTCCTGCCTTCGATCCAGAACTCGCGGAAGCCGAACTGCTGCGCGTATTCGTCGTCGAGGCCGGCGCCCTTCGCCGAAAGTAGAAGTGTATACATGTTCGGTTTGAGGAAGTCCCAGAGCTCCGGGTCCTCCCACGTCCAGGCGGCGGAGAGGGTCTGTGCGGCCCGGGCCTGCGCCTCGAGCGAGGCCGCGAAGCGCTTCGCTTCTCTGCCCTTCGAGTCGAGGACCCGCGCGGAGAGCTCGACCCGGCCCGGCCTCTCGACGCTCGCGAGCTCGACGTCGAGCGCGAGCTCCTTCCTGCGCGTCGAGGTCTTGACGAAGACGTCGCTCACGTGCGGACCGGCCGGGCGGCTCGTCAGGAAGACCTCGCCGATGATCCCGCGCGACTGTAGCTCGGCCTGCGTCGTGGTGTTCTGGCCGACCCCCATCGCGACGAGGACGTCCTTCTTGTCCTGCGTCGCGATGACGAGGATCCTGAGCGTCGCCTCCTCGCCGGGCCGTACCGCCTTCGTGATGTCCACCTCGCCGTAGGGCCACTCGACGGTGCCGCACAGGACGCCGTTCGCGTACACCACGGCGTCCGTGCTCACCCGACGGAGGTCGACGAGGATCGCGCGAGAGCGCCAGTCGGCGGGGATCTTCACCTTCCGCTCGTACCAGGCCTTGCCGAGGCTCCTCCCGTCGAAGCCCTGCCAGGCTCCGCCTCTGCCCTTCGAAACGAGCCCCGGTAAGTTCGAGCGGCCGTTCCAGCTGCCGGGGACGCGGATATAGCCCCAGTCCCCGTCGACGGGCTCCTTCTCGGCGGGCCCGAGGGCGGGCATGAAGCGCCACAGGCCGTTCAGACAGATGCGTGCTCGCCTGGAGCTCAGGGCCTCGACCGGCTCCTCGCCCCACGAGAGCCTCTCGCTAGCCGGGAGTTCCCCGGCCTTGGAGGGGACGATGGACACGTCGTCGAAGTCGAAGGTGCCGGAGCAGGTCAAGGCCGCGCACTGGATCACGAGCTCCGCCGCACCGGGTTCGACCTGGATCTCTTCTTCCATCAGGGTCCAGTCCTGGTCGTGCTCGACGAGCCGCTTCGGCCAGCCGCCGATGTGCTGGCCCTTCGCGTCATTGAAGAAGTAGTGGAGCATTCCGGACATCCAGCTCTCGCCGCCGCGCCGGACGTTCTTTGCACGGATCCTCACACTGACACTGAGCGAGACCCAGTCGGGGTCGACCTTGTGCTTCTGTTCGACGATCGACGAGCCCTGGGCGGTCAGGCTTATCCTGAGGAACCGGTTCCCGTTCTCCTCCTGGACGCTTGCGTTCGGGCCGCCGCCGGTCCAGCCGCGCGCGGGGCCGCGATCCCAGGCCCCAGCCTCGAAGTCGCCGTTCACGACGATCGAACGCGCCGACCGGTCGGCGTCGGCCGGGCGGGCGTCGCTGGGCGCGACGAGCCACAGGCCGACGACCGCGACGAGCCACGCGAGACCATGGGTTCGCTTCACGATGCTCCTCCTCGGCAATGGCATGGATCTCCGACCTCGAACCTGTCGGGCCGCGAACGGCGCCGCTTGCGCACAGGGCGCGTCGGGCCCGCGGCCATCACTCCTTCCGCACCAAGAACACGCGCACCTGGCCATCGGCAGGCAGCACGAGCGTGCGCCCCGCTACGCCGCCGAAATCGTTCAGCTCCACCGACCCGGCCTTCGAGCGCCGGTGACCGTCCAAGAGGCAATCTGTCAAAAGGACGCCGGCTAGTCAACACAGTTCCCCCTGCGTTCCGGCGCCGCTCGCGTCTTCCCGGTTGCGACATGGCTAGCATGCAGGTCGTCGCGGCGCCGAGCCCGCCCGTCTTGACAGCGCATCGACCGGGCGCTAGTGTCCAGGTATGCGGGAGGTTACCCAAGCGGACAAAGGGGGCAGACTGTAAATCTGTTGGCCTTCGGCCTTCGGAGGTTCGAATCCTCCACCTCCCACCACAAGGTCGCGAGGATCGTAGCGAGGTGCGTGGCCGCCCGCGGGCGGCGATCGGCCGGAGCTCGCGTCAGGCAGAGGCCCGGCCTGACGGAGTCTTGAGGAGGCCCGCCCGACGGATGTCCTTGCCAGAGTTCGCAGAGCGTCCTCGTCGGGCCCGGAGGCGACCGCCAGGGGGGCAGGTGAGGAGCGCCGTGCGGCCTTCAGGGAGTTCTACCTGGGGCTCAAGCGCGGGCTTCACCTGGGGCGCTGCGGGACCTGCGAGACCTTCTACCTGATGGCCAGACTCTGCGCGGAGGAAGGCGGTGCGTATCTCTCCGCGGCGGAGCGGTCGGAGGTCGGCTCGTGGCTCGAGGCCGGTTCGGTGCTCGATCTCGAGTTCGGCTGCGAGGGCGCGTGCAACATGATCCGGCTCTACCCCAGGGACACGCCCTGAGGTCGCTCCGCCAGGAGGGGCGCGCGCACCCGCAGCGATGGTTTTTCGGGAGGAGGGGGAAGATGGGCGTGCGAAGGGCGGTCTGCGTGGGTGTGGCGTACGGGCTCGCATGTGCGAGCGCGATCGCGGCCGAGCTGTGGGCGGACTTCGAGCTCACCGGCGTGGTTCAGAACATCGCCTCGGCCGACTACGCCGTGGCGCCCGAGGGCTCGGTGACGGCCGGCGGGGTCTCCGCCAGGGCGACCCTCACAGGCCTCTTAGGCGCAGGCATCAGCGCCCTGGTGACCGTCGAAGGCTGGTCCGGTGACGGCTTCGAGCCGGACGTGCTCGACCCGGATCTCATACCTGTGAACGCCGACCTCGCCATCCGCACGAACCGCGCGGTGACGGAGGCGTATCTCTCGGCCGAGCTCGGCTCGAGCCGCCTGAAGCTCTCCGCCGGCAAGGCGGACGTGAGCCGGCTCTTCGACAGCAACCTGGTCGCCGGCGACCAGCGGACGCAGTTTCTCCACTACGCCTTCAGGAACTCGACCGCGATCGAGTTCCCAGGTGCAGAGCACGCCCCGCACGCCCTGGCCGCGTGGGTGACGCTCGAGAACAAGGCCGTCCGCGAAGGAGTCGTGTATCCGTTCGGCTTCGCGGCCGGCTGGGCGAAGATGGGCGAGGACGTGGACGACCCCTACTACTTCGGAGAGCTCCGCTTCTGCCCGCTGGAGACCTTCGGCGTGAGCGTCTTCGGCTGGCAGGCGGGCGGTCCTCACGCGCGCTGGGACGGCGGCCCGGCGGAGGACTCCGCCTCCGGCTGGGGGCTCAGCCTGGACTGGGAGCCGCCGCTCACGGGCGAGGCGAAGGTCTTCTTGCGAGTCGCAGGCACCGACGGCGAGGTCGAGCCCGACAGATTCAGCTCCTCGTGGAGCCTCGGCATCCAGATGAGCGGCTCGCCCTGGCGGCGCGGCTCGGACGTGGTCGGCCTGGCGTATGGCTCGAGCGTGCTGAGCAGCGACTACAAGGCCACGCTCGGGGCGAACGCGGCGGATGCGGAATCAGTGCTCGAGGTGTACTACCGCCTGAACCTCCTCGCGCCCGACCTGGTCAGCCACAGGCCGGGCATCGAGGTGTCGCCGAACGTCCAGCTCATCCACAACGCCGGTGGGGAGGAGCGGTCGCGCGACACCCTGATCTGGGGGCTCAGGCTCAGGACTGTGCTCAGCTTCTGAGCGCAACCCTGGAGAGCGACCCGTCGCGAGGGCACGGGCGGCCCCGGCGGGCGTCCGTGGCGGCAGGGGCTGCGCGTCTTCAGACGTGCCTGTAGGTCCCGGCCTCCCTAGCGACTCGGTACATCGCCAGGACATTCTCAGCCGGCGTGTCGTCCTGGATCATGTGGGTCGGCGCGAGGCAGTACCCGCCGCCGGGCATCATGATCTCGAGGGTCTCGCGGACCACGCGCTCGACATCCTCGACGGTCCCGCGGGCCAGCGGGCCGGCCGTCGATATGCAGCCCTGGAATGCCAGACGGTCCCCGTAGCGCTGCTTCAGGAAGCGGGGGGCCATGTCCTTCGCCTCCGGCTGGAGCGTCTCTACGCCGTCGATCCCCATCTCGACGAAGTCGTCGAAGGCCCACGAGCTCGACCCGCAGGAGTGGATCATCACCTTGCAGCCGTATGCCTCGGCCAGGTCCACGAACTTCTGGTGCCTCGGCCGGATGAGCCGCCTGAACATCTCCAGGCCGATGAGCGGACCGTTCTGGCAGCCCAGGTCCTCCCCGATCCGCACGACATCCACCATGCCCCTGGCGGCCTCCAGGGTCCTTCGGGCGACCTCTAGCTGGACACCGAGCCTGCGGTCGATGAGGAGGAGCGCCGCGGCGTTCTCGAGGGCGAGGTCGACCAGGACCTGCTCGGGGCTGCGGAGCATCCCGGCGCTGTTGATGATGTCGCCGAGCCCCGGTCCGCCCACGCAGATGCAGCGCCCGGCGTGGCGCCTGCACTGCTCGGGGATGCTCGAATAGTCGTAATCGTCGGGGGAGGGCATCGGCCAGTTCGCGACGGCCTCCTCGTTCGCATCGCGCAGCGGGAAGTCGCAGTAGTCCCAGTAGCCGCCGCTGTCGTGCGCGACCCAACGGGTGCGGATGCCCCACTCCGGGTCCACGCTGCGGCCGGGGAGCTCCGCGTGGAGCCTCCTCCCGCGGTACGCCGGCCCGACGGTGCGGAAGTCGACGCCGAGGAACTCGAGCAGCCGCTCCTCGTCCCCCGGTTCGAGTCCGGCCAGGGCCAGCACCCGCGCGTGGACGCCGGGATTCGCCTCGTAGTAGAGCGGCACCCGATCCGGCTCGGAGTGTGACAGCGCCGCGAGAACCCGCTCTCTGGAGTTCATCGTCATCCTCCGCTACGAGCCCATGCACGGCAGGCGATCCGGCCGGTCAAAGCGACCGGAGCCGCTCGATCCGCACCCTGACGCGGACGGTCCGGACGCCGGAGGCGCGCACCTGTCGGCTGAACTTGCCGTCTGCTGCGACGAGCTCCGCCCCGAGGCCGAGGGTCTCGTCCATCGAATAAGACAGGAGCCTGCCCGAAGCGATGTCGAAGCGGAGCTCGCCCTCGCCGCTCGCGCCTCGGAGCTCCCCGCGGATCGCCCCTCTTTCAGGGAGGGCCCTCAGCGCTTCCGGTGCCGGCGCGAGAAGCGCGCCGAAAAGGAACGTCCCGACGCCGCCCGAGGCCGGCGCCGCGCGCCTCTGGAGCCTGAGCACCGCCGTCGTGCGGCCGAGCGGCCCGCGCTCGACGGCCGCGAGGGAGATCTCCTCCGTCTCCTCGAATACTCCCCAGGAGAACGCGGCCTTGAGGCTCCGCGACCACCTGCCGCCCTCCTCAAGCGGCGCGTCGGGCAGGACCGGCGCGTAGCGCGCGATGAGCCCTGGCATGACTTTTTCCCAGAGGTCCCCTGCGGGGGCCGGGGGCCGGGCCGCCGGCCCCGCCGAGGCCGCCCGCTGCGGCGAGCAGCGGAGCTCGAGCACCTCCCCGCGCGGCGAGATCGCGATCTCGACTGGCGCGGACGGACGGCCGCGCGCCTGCGCGGGCTCCCCGGGCCCGCTCAGCACCCGCCGCCCGAGGACGGCGGCACCGTCTCGGCCGACGGACAGGACCTCGACGAGTTCGGTCGTCTCGGACACGAACCTCGCCGCATCCAGGGCGGCGGGGTCGGAGATCTCCAGCTCGTGGACGGTGCGTTCCTCCCATGCCTCTCCCGCGCGGAAGGAATACCGGAGCTCGATGGCCCCCCCGCCCGCGGCACCGGCCGGGCAAAGGCAGGCGAGCGCGACCAGAGCGGAGAGAGGCGAGCGCCCGAACACGATAGGAAGAGTGTAGCGCGCCCCGGGATCACGCGCAACCGGGAAGGGGTTTTTCGCAGCGTTGCTCCAGACCTACTATGCGATTAAGGGCAGGCTTCTCGGCGTGGACGCGTCCAGAGCCAGGTGCGAGCTGTAGCCACCCAGCGCACCGGCGACCGCTCCGGCGAGCAACCTGAAGAAGAACTCGAGGACGGCGTGCCAGAGCCGGGCGGGCGTCGACTGCGCCTGCATCGCGAGCGCGGCCTGTCGATCAGCACGCGCTCGCAGGGAGGCCTGCCACGAATCGAGGTGCCGCGACGCAAGGACCCACAGAGCCGTCGCGGTCGCGGCCCCGTGCGCCACGCTGCGATGACCGGGATGGAGCGCGGGCTCGAGGACATCGGGCACCGCCCCCAGGACGAAGCCGGCGAGGAAACCGCCAGCCGTCTCCGCAGCTCGGTGAGCTGCTGGCTGACCTGCGGACCTGACCAGGACGAAGCTGCTTCCCGCGACCGCCCCGACGACCTTATGCGTTCTTCTGTTTGGCATAAGTCACTTTGTAATAGCCGGGCGAACGCAAATTGTCAAGATGCGGATTCAGAGTCAGAATATCCAGTCGCGGTAATTCCGGGGGAATTCACCGATTTCTCCGCGGCCTCTCCGGCGGACGCCGCGCGAGGGGCCTCTTGAGCCCCCCACCCCCACCCAACTGCCCGGCCGCCTCGCGCAACGGATCGAGGTATACCGGCCTATCCTCGTCCGAGAAGAAGGCCTCCTCGCGGCGGCTCCCGCCCTGAGCGACGTGGTGCGGGCACCCCGGCACGACGACCCTGGCGAGCCTGGGCATGCCCACATGGTAGAGCGCGCAGGCTGCACGTCGACTGAAATCGGCGAATGCCCCCGGAATCCCCCTCAGTCGCGCAGCAGGTCCATCGAGTCCTGCGTCGGGGCCGGGAGGCCCTTGCCGCCATAGAATAGCCGCGGGAGCCCCGCGTTTCCGGCCGAGTCGAACGCCGCCGCCACGAACGGCTCCGCGGGCTCCACCGAGCCCGGGAGCCGGAGAGACGTCGTCTTCCAGTCCACCCGGAACTCCTGGCCCGCCGCCTCCGGCCGCCAGATCAGGAGCTCGGCCAGGCGGCTCGGCTCCTGCCTTCCGTCCAGCCGGACGATGATATCGCCCTCGTGGCCGGAGAAGCGCGCCCCGTGGAGCGGCTGCCAGTGGACGCAGGTGCCGTCGCCGAGGTCGATCCGCGCACAGCGCAGGTCCACGGTTCGGCGCTCCCATCGCGAATCGACGCGATAGTTCTCCTCCACGCTCCGGTAGTGGACGCGCATACCGGTCTCGCGCCCGCAGGAGACCCTGAGAGCGAGCCACGGCGTGCTGGCGGCGCCGGCCGCCGCGCCCGGCACGTGGAAGCGCAGCTCCCCCTTGCCGGAGATCGTCCCGCGCCCGTCATCGGCGGACGGATTCGAGAGGCGGACGCCGCCGAACGGAGGGTCCCCCGGGCGCCAGCGGAGGAGCTCCTTCTGGGCGATGCGCATGCGGACCGGGTCGCCCGAGCCCTCCGCCCAGGTCCAGGAGAGCGTCCGGCCCTCGAGTCGAGCGCCGTGGAAGACCGGGCCCATGTCGCCAGGCCGGGTGTCGCCGTATAGCCTGCGCCTGACGAACGGGTCCACCTGCTCGCGCGCCGGCAGGGGCGCGGGCACGAACTTCCGGCCAGTCGCCGCTGCGAGGATCCGGCACCACCGGTAGGGGTCGCCGTTCCAGCCGTCGAAGTCCCAGGCCGGCTCCAAGAACGCACCCTCTTCGTAGTCGTTCCACTGCGTCACCACGATGACGTCGGGCTGGAGGTCCTTGGCGATGGCGAGAGACCTCACGAAGAACATCCCGTCCTCGGCGTCGATCCGGCCGCGGCCGGGCTCGCCGCGATCGTTCTGGTTGTTGAAGCGGCTGAAGACCAGCGCCCCGTACCGTTTGCCGGCCGCCCGCACGCGCGCGCGATCGCTCGCCATGGTCTTCTGGAGTTGTTCCCAGGGATGAGGCCCCGCCCCATAGGGGGGCGTGTGCAGGAACCAGCCGAAGTTCGCCCCGAGGTAGGTGCGTATCTGCGGTATGCGCAGGTACTCCTCCTCGACGCCCATCTCGACCATCCAGTGGACGCCGCCCGCCGCGCGCTCCACCTCCCGGAACATGCGGCTCATGCCCTCGGGCGAGAGCCACTTCGACCAGTTCTGGAAGTAGTAGACCGGCTCGCCCGCGATCTTGTACCAGCCCGGATGCCGGCCGTAGCGCTCGAGGAGCGTGGACGCGCGCCGGATCGAGCTCTCCACCTTCTGCGCCCCGCTGATCTCCGGTCCCCTGAACTGGATCTCGTCATGCACGCCGACCGAGACGCCCAGCCTCGCCGCGGTCGCCAGGATCTCCTCGAACACCGGCAGGGGCGTGAAGTCGGCCCCGTCGTCCCAGAGCGACGGCCAGAGGTGCACGTGGAGGCACGCGAGCCCCGCGTTCCGCGCGGTCTCGAGCTGCCAGCGGATGATGTCGGGCTGGGAGGAGTCGTACGGACCCAGGAGCGGGTATCCGACGCAGTTGAGGTGGCGCCGCCAGGCGAGGCCGCTCACGGTCTCTTCTATCGTGGTCGCGGGGTCGAAACGGCCGAAGCGCTGGAGTCCCTTCCAGTGGCCCCACTCGGGGACCGCTGGGTTCGCCCCGTAGGGCGCCGACCACCAGACATGCCACTCGCGGCACATCAACGGGACGGACAGACCCAGCCTCGACGCCTCGCGCGCCGTGGGGTCTTCGGCCGGGGGAGATCGGCGCGCCCGCTCGGCGCTGGAGGATCCCAGAGTATCGGCCCCGGAGGCGGCCAGGGCGACGCATGCGGCGAGGAGGATCCGCGCTACTGGGCTCATAGTTGGGCTCGCGGGCGGCCTCAGACCTCGACGCCGAGGACCAGCCTCGCGAGCGTCCCTATCCCGAAGCTCACGCCGGCCACGCCTATGCTGAGCGCCAGCATCTCGCCGAAGCGCCGCCAGAAGGGGAGCCCCTTCGCCACGGAGACATAATACGTGAAGAGGAAGATGAGCAGCGCCACGGTGCCGATCATGATCCCCAGGCACGCGTACGGGTTCCGGAGCAGGAGGTACGGCGCCACGAGCGCGGCCACGGAGAAGAGATACGTCGCGCTCGTGTAGACCGCGGCCTTGAACGGGCTCTTCGGGCGGCCCTCGGCGTCGTCCGATTCGGCCTTCGTGGAGAGATACTCCGACGCCCCCATCGAGAGGGCCGCGGCGATGCCGGTCACGAGGCCCGCCATACCCACCAGGCGCGTCCCGGGGAGCGCGAACGTCAGGCCCGCCAGGGCCCCCGTGAACTCGACGAGGGCGTCGTTCAGCCCCAGCACCACCGAGCCGATGTACCGCAGGCGCTCCTCGTCGAGCATGTCGGTGAGTTCGCTCTCGTGCCGGCGCTCGTCCTCGACGAGCGGCGCGAGCTCGGGGACGGAGGGGACGAGCGTCCGGTAGAAGCGCTCCGCGTGGAGCTCGCCGCGCTCCATGAGCTTGACGCCGAAGGTCACGCCGAGGAGGCGCGAGAGCCAGACGTACTTGAATACCCTGCGCCGGACCGGCGCGGCCTTGCGGCCCGTGGTCTTCGCGAGGACCTCGCTGTGCGCGAGCTCGTCCGCTGCGATCCGCTCCAGGACCTCGCGGTTCGCGGGGTTCTTCGCGCGCAGGGCGAGCCGCCGGTACACCTCGTGCTCGGTGAGCTCGTTCCGCTGGGCGGCGTAGAGCGCGCGGAGCGCGGCGTCGTTCGGCGCGCCTCGGTCGGTCACCGTGCGATTCTCCCCGCCGGGCCTCACGCCGTCACCCCGGTGAAGCGCCACGAGGAGAGCTTCACCGCCGGCGCGAGCGTGTCCTCGACCCTCCTGAGTTCTTTCCCCACTGCCTCCACGCGGGAGAGCCCGTCCAGGATGGAATCCGTGAAGCGCATAGACTTCACTGCCTTCGTCACCTTGCCGTCCTCGATGAGGAACGTCCCGAACCGGGTCATCCCGGTGATCACCGTCTTCCGCGGGTCTACGGGGTTGGTATAGTGGAAGCGCGAGACGAGCACTCCGCGCGCGGTGGAGGCTATCATCTCGTCGAGCGAGGAGTCGCCGGGCTCCATCGCGAGATTGAGCGGATACGGGCCGAAGGTGTTCGGCTCCGGCAATGCGTGCCCGGTGGACTGCGTCCCCGCCCGCGCGGCCGTGCGCGTGTCGTAGACGGGCCCGCGCGCGACGCCCTTATCTATGAAGACCACGCGGCGCTTCGACACGCCCTCGTAGTCGAACGGCCTCGGCGGAGAGCCGGGCCTGAGGCCGTCGTCGAGGATCGTCACCTTCTCGGAGGCGACGCGCTCGCCCGAGCGGCCGCAGAGGAAGCTCCTGCCCTCGAGGACCGCGGTCGCCCCGAGGCCCATCCAGGCCAAGAGTTCGAGCATGTCGGCCACGGCTTCTGGCTCTAGCACCACTGGCCAGTCGCCTGGCTCTATCTCCACGGGTGAAAGCGAGCGCTTGCAGCGCTCGACCGCGAGCCTCGCGACGCGGACCGGGTCGATGTCGGTCCAGCGCTCGGAGGTCTCGGTCCAGGCCGCCTCCGCGTCGCCCGAGCGCACCACCACGTGGAGCTGCGCCCAGGTCGAGGGCTGGTAACGGAACGTGCCGAGCGTGTTCGCCACGGCGAGCTCGGTGCTGGAGACCGTGAGCGCCCCCGACGCCTCGAACCCCGACTCGCCCGCCAGGCGCACCGCAGGGAGGACGGCCCTCGCCCTGTCGCGCGGCGAGAGCGACGCCGTCGTGATGTCGTATGCGTCCAGGGCCGCGCCGGGCGGGGCAGGCGCACACTCGGAGCGGACGAACCCTGGGAACTCCGGGTCTTCGCGCTGGGCTTGGGCCACGCGCGCGGCGGTGCGGACGCACTCGGCGAGCCGCTGGCGGTCCCGGCCGTTCGTGCGGGCGCCGCCCACGCGCCTGCCCATGGCCACGCGGAAGGACGCGCGCGCGTCCTCTTCGGCGACATTCTGGTGGATACGATTGGCCGCGAAGCGCGTCACCGCCTGGCGCGAGACCTCAAGCACCCCCTCGGCGTCCGCGCCGGCCTTCTTGAACGCGGTCTCGAGGAGCGTCTTCATCCGATCGGGTCCGAGGAGCATCCGTCAGTCCCTCCCGCACCCTATGATACAACCGCGCCCCGCTCGACGAAAGGGCATGCGGCGCGCGGCGGGGGACGGCAAGACTTGGCGAGCCCCGAGCGCGGCGGACAGGCCGGCGCTCCATCCTGGGATCTCGGGCAGGGCGGGCTCGACCGTCTTCGGCTGGCCTACCGCGCGCCGGGGCCGCCTCGCGGGCGGAGATCCACGACCTCGCGTTTCCCGGCGGCCGGATCGCCCTGGCGGAGTCCGGGGGCGGGCCGAGCGGGTCCCGCCCCCCGCGAGCTCGCCTATATCCAGCCCTTCTTCCTGAAGATCACGAAGAGCGTCACGCCGACCGCGAATATGAGCCCGAGGGCGAACGGATACCCCCAGTACCAGCGGAGCTCGGGCATGTTGAGGGGCGAGCGGTTGGGGTCGAAGTTCATCCCGTAGATGCTCGTGATGAGCGTGAGCGGCATGAATATCGTCGCTATCGCGGTGAGGACCTTCACCGCCTCGTTCATCTGCTTGTTGGATGTGGACATGTAGATCTCGACGAGGCCCGAGCTCAACTCGCGGAGGTTTTCGATCAGGTCCATGATCTGGACGGTATGGTCGTACAGATTCCTGAAGTAGACACGGGTCTCGTCCTTGATGAAAAGCGACGGGTCCCTGTGCAGCGCGTTCAGCGCCTCGCGGTGCGGCCACATGCTCCGCCGGAGCATGAGCAGCTCCCGGCGGACGGTGTGCAGGCGAGAGATCGTCTTCTCATCGGGGTTCGTGAGGGTCTCCACCTCCAGGGTATCGAGGCGGTCGGCGTAGTTCTCCAGAACGGGGTAGTAGAAGTCGATGAAGGCGTCGAGCAGCCTGTAGGCCAGGTAGTCGGGCCCAGCGCCGCGGATGCGACCAGTGCCTCTCCTTATGCTCTCGCGCACCGGGTCGAAGCAGTCGCCGAAGGTCTCCTGGAAGGTCAGCACGAAATCCTTGCCCAGGAAGATGCTGATCTGCTCCGTATGGAGGGCGTCGTTCCTGATGTCCGCCATCCGAGCCACGATGAAGACGTAAGTGTCGTAGTGCTCGACCTTCGGGCGCTGGTGGACGTTCATGACGTCTTCCAGGGCGAGTCTGTGCAGGCCGAAGAGAGCGCCGAACTGGCTTATGATCTTCGGGTCGCCGACCCCGTCGACGTTCACCCACGTGACGGGCCACTCGCCCAGGAACTGCGAGACCTGCTCGGGCCGCTCGAGCCGCCCTTCCGTGGAGCTCGCCGGGCCGTACGCCATCACTCTGATGATCGGAGTCTTGGCCTCGGGCGCCGCTACGAGCGTGCCGGGAGGCGCGCCAGGAGGCGCCGGGGGCGCGAACCTGCTCCTCCGCCTGGGTGCGCCATTGGCCATGACGGACCTCCACTCGTGGAAGCGCCGCAAGACTAGCCCGTCGCGCAGGGGCAGGCAAGCGCAACCGCGATGCCCTGTGAAGATGTGGCGCCCCAATCGCTCCACGGCACCACGGCGAAGGCTTGACGGTGGGACGGCGAGGGCGTATAGGGCCCGTACCGCTCTGGATCGGCTGGGCCAGCAGAGAGGAGCGCGGCGGGGTGAAAATCGCGCCGGCCGTGGCGGCGGCGTTCGCCGTCGCATCCCTCGGGACCGGGTGCGTCTCGAGGGCGGACGTCGAGCTCGTGCCGGCCGAGCCCCGCGCGGACGAGAGCGACTTCGTGCTCGAGAGCGCGCTCGAGCTCGCGAGCGGCGGATGCGCCGGGACCAGGTACGAGGCGGACCTGCGGCCGAAGCTCCTCGTCGTCGGCCAGTGCGACGTCGAGATCGAGCTCCGGCTCACCCGGCCCGGATTCGACTTCCCGCTCGACGCGCGCGCAGACTCGTTCGCGTTCAGGCCGCACACGCCCGCGGCGGGGGAGATCAGGCTGGAGACGGACCCGTCGCGCCCGCCGCCGAGGGGCGTCCTCAGGGCCGCGGTGGCAAAGGTCACGCCCGACATGACCGGCTACTGGGACCTCGTGCTGACGGTCGCCGGGCGCGAGATGCCTCCCGTGCCTTACGCCCTCCGCGTGGTGCCGGCAATCAGGGTCGCCCTGACGTTCGACGACGGGCCGTCGGTCGAGGAGTTTCACGGCCTCACCTCGACCGACTGGGTCCTGGACACGCTCCAGGCCGAGGGGATCAAGGCCGCGTTCTTCGTGCTCACGACGGCGGATCGGTCGCTCCTCAGGCGGTATCCCAAGGCGGAGACGCCCCGCGGCCTGGCGCTCCTCGTGCGGGAGCTCGCCGATGGGCACGTCGTGGCCTGCCACTGGGGCGGAAAGTACCGCACGCAGTACGTGCTCCACCCCGGCAGGGTGCCCCTCCCGCCGTACGACTCCACTGGCGACGGTTCGCCGGAGTTCGTCGGCCCGGAGGGGAACGCACTCGAGTCCGACCTCCTGGAATGCGCGCAGAGGATCGCCCTGGCGGGCTCGATCGCAGGACCTGCGTTCGTCAGGCCGCCGCTCTGGACCTACAAGGACGGAGAGGTCTCGGCCCTGCCGACCTACGCGGAGCTCGGACTCAAGATGATCCTGACCGACGCGCACCTCTTCGACGGCGGCTACGCCGAGCTCTTCGTCGGGAGGCCCATCCTGCCCGGCATGGCGTGGGAGATCGAGTCAGCCGTGAGAAGCGGCCATTCGGACATCGTGGTGACGATGCACGACTCGAACGCCCGCACCGCGGAGGCGCTCCCCCGCGTGCTCGCCTGCATCAGGAAGACGATGCGCCGGCTCGGCTACGAGGAGGACGTCCACTGGCATTTCACGAAGAGCACAGAAGAACTCCTCGAAATACTAGAGCGGAAGCGGCGTTTCCACCTGAATCCGCGGTTGCTCCTGGACGATACGCGGGGAGGCGACTGACTCATGCGCGCATCAGCGGGAGCGCTGCGGTTTGCGCCAGCCGCGGCTCTGGCGATGGGGCTCTGTTCCTGCGCGGCGGTCGAGGGGCCGCGCCCGGAACTCGGCGTCGGGCAGGTCGGACTTCAGCGCTCGCAGTCGTCCGATGTCGAGACGATCGCCGAGCTCCGCTCGGCCGCGAGGCGCGGCCGGCCCGAGTCGTGCGAGCGCCTGCTCCTCGTGCTCCGGGGAGACGGACCCCTCGCGGCCGAGGCCGCCTCTGCGCTCGGCGAGGTGTGGCTCAGGCGCTGCGCGACTCGCCTCGACGAGGCCGTGACGAGCGCGCTCCTGGAGGCGGCGCTCTCCTCGCGGGAAGAGTCCGTGCGCGCGGCCGCGGCCCGGGCGCTCGCGCTCATCCGCGCGGCCGGGGGACCCGCCTGCGACCCTGCGGCGGTCGAGAGGCTCCTCGCGGACCCCGGCCCATCGGTGCGGGCGGAGGCGCTCGGCCTTCTCCGGGGCGACCCGGCGATCGGCGCGCGCGCGGCGGCGTTCCTCGCCGACCCCGATGAGCGCGTGAGGCTCGCGGCGCTCTCGCTCCTGAGCTGCACGAGCTCGAGCGGCGCGACGGGGGAACTCGCGGCAGTGCTCGCGAACGCGGCCGAGGGCGAACGGCTCCGCGAGCTCGCCGCGAGGGCGCTCTCGCTCACAGGCGACATCGCCGCCTGCGCGCCGCTCGTCTCGGCCATGCTCGAGGGGCCAGTGGCCGTGCGCCGCGCCGCCGCGACCGGTCTCGGGACGCTCTGGCGCGCGCTCGCCGGGCGCGAGGAGTCCGCTCGCGCCTTCGAGACCGCGGCGGTCGGGCCGCTCGCGGCCGCCCTCTCCGACGCGGACGGGCGCGTGCGGCTCGCGGCGTTCGGACTCCTCGCATCGATGAGGGCCGCGGGGGCGCTCGGCGAGATGTCCGGCGCGTTGAGGCTCGCAAGAGGCGAGCTCCGGGCCGAGATGCTGCGGCTAGTCGCGGCGCTCGGAGAGCCTGCGCTGCCCGTCCTCGAGCGCGCCTACGAAGAGGAGTCGGACCCCCTCGCGAAGGCCGCGGCCGGAGGTGCGCTCGAGGCGCTGGGCTTCGCGCCCTACGACCTCGGCGAGACGCGCGAGGAGGCGCTCCTGGAGACGTGCCGCAGGGAAGGCGTCTTCGTCAGGTGGCCCGTCACCGCGTTCGGGCCGGCTGCAGCGCTCGCGTGGCGCTCCGAGATGCCCGAGCCCTTGTTGCCCGCGGGCGTCGGGGCGGAGGTCTCGCACGTCGGCCGGCGCGAGGGCGCGGACTCGTTCGCGTCCGTCTCGTTCTCCCCGCTCGAGGAGGCCGACGGCGCGCGCGCCGGGCTCTGGTCCATCGGCTGGGGCAGGACCAGGGTGCGGCCCTTCTATGTGCGCCTGGTCGGGCGCTACCGGAGGTTCTTCGCGAGCATCTCGCAGGGACCGAGCGTCTTCGCCCTGGACCTCGACGGCGCCGACCGCGACGCCTGGGGGGCGGGATGGTCCTGGAGGACCGGGCTCGACTTCGTCGTCGGCCGGAGACTGGGCGTGGAGCTCCACGCCGAGGCGACCGGCTGGCTAGGGGCGGACTCCGACGGCCCGCGCGGCGTCGCCTCGGCCTCGCTCGGCGCGAGCCTCGCGTACTTCCACTGAGCGCGGACGTCAGAGCTTCGGGGCGAGCTTCCCGTCCTCCAGGTCGAGCGTGACCTTCGCGCCCTCGGTTATCTTCCCTTCGAGTATCGCGCGCGCGAGCATGTCCTGCACGTGATGCTGGATCGCGCGCTTGAGGGGCCTGGCGCCGTAGACCGGATCGAAGCCCTCCTTCGCCAGGAACTCCTTCGCCCGATCCGTCAGGGCGAGCTCGATGCGCCTGTCCTCCAGGGTCTTCTGCACGCGCGCGAGCTGTATATCGACGATCCTGCGCAGGTGCTCGGGCCCGAGATGCCTGAAGACGATGATCTCGTCCACGCGGTTCAGGAACTCGGGCTTGAAGTGCCTGCGCAGCTCCTCCAGCACTACTGCCCGGGCCTTTTTCTCGTCGCGCTGGTCGAGCTCCTCGAGTCTCTGGCTCCCGATGTTCGACGTCATGATGAGCACGGTGTTCTTGAAATCCACGGTCCGGCCGTGGCCGTCCGTGAGGCGGCCGTCGTCTAGGACCTGGAGGAGCACGCTCCAGACCTCCGGGTGGGCCTTTTCGATCTCGTCGAAGAGGACGACCGAGTACGGCCTGCGGCGCACGGCCTCGGTGAGCTGCCCGCCCTCCTCGTAGCCGACGTAGCCCGGCGGGGCGCCGATCAGGCGCGAGACGGTGTGGCGCTCCTGGTATTCGGACATGTCGATCCGGACCATGTTCTGCTCGGAATCGAACAGGAACTCGGCGAGCGCCCGCGCGAGCTCCGTCTTGCCGACTCCCGTCGGCCCGAGGAAGATGAAGCTTCCGACCGGCCTCTGGGGGTCCTGGAGGCCGCTCCGCGCGCGGCGGACGGCGTTCGCGACGGCCGAGACCGCGCCGTCCTGGCCGACGACGCGCTGCTTGAGCTTCTCCTCCATGCGGAGGAGCTTCTCGATCTCGCTCTCGACCATCCGCGAGACGGGGATCCCGGTCCAGCGCGAGACGATCGCGGCGATGTCCTCCTCGTCCACCTCCTCCTTGACGAGGGCCGAGCCCGACTTCTGGAGCTCGGCGAGCCGCTTGGAGTCCTCGGCGACGGCCCGCTCGAGCTCGGGGATCCGGCCGTAGCGAAGCTCGCTCAGGCGCGCGAGGTCCCCCTTCCGCTGGAGGATCTCCTCTTCGGTATGGGCACGGTCGAGCTCCTCCTTGTGGGCGCGGATCCTGTCGACGATCTCCTTCTCTGCCTTCCAGCGGACCTGGAGGGCCTTCGATTTCTCCTTGAGCGAGCCGAGCTCCTCGCGGAGGCGCGCCAGGCGCTCCTGCGTGGCCTTGTCGCGCTCCTTGGCGAGGGCCTGCTCCTCGACCTGGAGCTGGAGTATCCTGCGGTCTATCGTGTCCAGTTCGGCCGGGCGCGAGTCGATCTCTAGGCGCCTGCGGCTCGCGGCCTCGTCGATCAGGTCGATGGCCTTGTCGGGGAGGAACCGCTCGGAGATGTACCTGTGCGAGAGCCGCGCCGCCGCGACGAGCGCGGCGTCCTTGATCCGCACGCCGTGGTGGACCTCGTAGCGCTCCTTGAGGCCGCGCAGGATCGCGACCGTGTCCTCGACGGTGGGCTCGCCCACGTAGACCGGCTGGAAGCGCCGCTCGAGGGCGGCGTCCTTCTCCACGTGCTTGCGATACTCGTCGAGCGTGGTCGCCCCGATGCAGCGGAGCTCGCCCCGCGCGAGGGCGGGCTTGAGGAGGTTGGAGGCGTCGGGCGCGCCCTCCGCAGCGCCTGCGCCGACGATCGTGTGCAGCTCGTCGATGAAGAGCACCACCTCGCCCTGCGCGGCCTCGACCTCGCGCAGCACCGCCTTGACGCGCTCCTCGAACTCTCCGCGGTACTTGGCGCCGGCGAGTAGCGAGCCTATGTCGAGCGCGATGACGCGCTTGTGCTTGAGGCCCTCGGGGACGTCGCCCGCGACGATCCTCCGCGCGAGGCCCTCGGCGATGGCGGTCTTGCCGACCCCGGGCTCGCCTATGAGAACGGGGTTATTCTTCGTCCTCCGCGAGAGGACCTGCATCACGCGCCTGATCTCCTCGTCGCGGCCGATCACCGGGTCCAGCTTCCCCTTGCGGGCGAGATCGGTCAGGTCGCGCCCGTAGCGCTTGAGCGCCTGGTACTTGTCCTCGGGCGACTGGTCCTCCACGCGCGAGCCGCCGCGGATCTCGGAGAGCGCCCGGTAGAGCGCGTCCGCGGTCGCGCCCGACTCCCTGAGCGCCCTCGAGGCGTCGCCGTCCTTCTCCTGCGCGATGGCGATCAGGAAGTGCTCGGCCGAAATGTACTCGTCCTTCAGGCGCTCGGCCTCGTCGGATGCGCGGTCGAAGACCTTCCGCAGCCGCGGGGACTCGTAGAGCGAGCCGCCCTCGACCCTCGGCAGCCTGGCGAGAGACTCCGCGAGTGAGGCCTTTATCGCGTCTGGCTTCGCGCCGAGTTTCTCCAGGAGCGCCCGCGCGACTCCCTCGGGCTGGTCGAGAAAGGCGTAGAGCAGGTGCTCGGGGGTCAGCTCGGGATGATGCGCCTTCTCGGCCGCCCTGACGGCCGCGCCGACCGCCTCCTGGCTCTTTATCGTGAGCCTGTCCATCCGCATGGCCATTTGTCACCTCCGTTCTGCGACTGTGCGCCGATCCGGCTGGGCGCATCCGCGCGCGAACACCCTCCGCTCGATCAAAGCAACCCCGGGGCCAGAATCGTAACCCTCGTGCCCGCAGATTGTTGCGCATCTGACCGCAGCGTCGGACGAGCCGGGGAGCGAACGGCAATGTCATAATGACAAGGCGCCTGATGCTTGGTCGCCGCCCTGCTCGGACAGAAGTCTTGCGAATGCCTCCCCGCCCCCGGATTCCGGGAGGCGCGGAGGTCGGGCCGTTATCCGCGAAAGTCCGCGGCGAGAGGAGCCGATATATCCATTGGGCAGGAACAACGATATTGGAGGCCGTTCCCGACCGGAATCGGCCGGCTGGAAAGGGACCGGTAGCAAGTGCCGCGCTTCACACGGACGGTTCTCGGTCCGAGAGGGCTGGCGCTCGCGTCGCTCATCGCCGGCGCCCTCGTGCCCGAGGCGCGCTCGCAGGTGACGGTGGCGCTCAGGGCCAGGGCCGAGTCGCGCGGAAAGCTCGTGGCCGTGCAGGACGTGGCGCGCGTCGAGGGCGACGAGGCTCCGCTCGTGGAGCGCGTCGCAGGCGTGCTCCTCGGGGCGGCGCCCGCGCCGGGAGACGTGAGGACGATCGCACGGAACCATGTCAAGGCGAGGCTCCACGAGGAGGGGCTTTCCCTCTCCGAGATATTCGTTTGCGGAGAGGAGCATGTCGCGGTCTTCGCTCCTCCGTCCACACCGCTGGCGCAGGACGGCGGCCCGCCGAAGTCGGCGGTAGCCGAGGTCGCCCCCGCCGACGACGTGGTCCGCGCTATACGCGCGCGCGCGGCGGAGGAGCTCTCGTGTCCAGAGGATACCCTGGAGGTGGAGCTCCTCAGCTTCCAGTGGACGAGGCGCCCTGCGGCCGAAGGGGCCCTGAGCTTCGGCGTCGCCCGACGGATCGCCGGCTCGACGCCGGGGCGGGGCCAGTACGTCGTCGACGCCCTCGACGGCGGCTCGGTCTCCGCCCGCGCCCTGGTCTGGGCCGAGGTGGTCCGGTACTGCCGCGCGGTCGCCTTGCGCCGGCCGCTCAGGGCGCGCGAGGTGCTGTCGGCCGACGACCTCGTCGTCGTCACAGTGCCGGTCCGCGAGAGGGGCCGCGAGTTCGTCTCGACGCCGGGGGAGGCCGCCGGGCGAGAGGCGACGCGGGACATCGCCCCCCGCGAACCGCTTTCCCCGGACGCCTTGGGCGCCCGATGCCTCGTCCGCGCCGGCGACATAGTCACCGTCGTCGTCGAGAGGCCGGGCTGCAAGATCGCCGACCAGGGCCGCGCCCGCTCGCCGGGCGCGAAGGGCCAGATCATACCGGTCGAGAATCTGCGGTCGAGGAAGACCTTCCTGGCCAGGGTCGTAGACGAGCAGCTCGTGGCGGCCGTGCCCTGACGCGCCGCAAGAGGAGAGGTGAGCCGTGCGTCGCTCGCGTGCCCCATCGGTCGCGGTGGTCGCCGCCTGCGCGGCGGCCGCCCCGGTCCTGGCCCTGGCCGACGGCCTCTGGGGCTCGGAGAGCCTGTTCTCCGGCCCGCCGCTCCGCGCGAACGACGTCGTCACGCTGGTCGTGGAGCGCCCGAATGGACGCACCCTCGAGCTCGCGTCGAGAGTGGTCAAGGTCCTGCCGAACGGAAACGCGGTCGTCGAGGCGAAGGTGCGGTGCGGGGACCGTTCGCTCCTCGTGAGCGGAGAGGCGGCGCGCTCGAGCGTGACTCCCGACAGGCGGCTGCCGGCGGGCAGGGTCGCGTCGCTCGCGGTCGTGGCGCGCGGGGTCTCGCAGGAGGCGCTCGCTGGGCTCGTCGAGTGGGTCGAGCGGACGGAGGGCGCGGAAGGTGCGAAAGGTCGCTCTCGCTAGCGCGCTCGTTCTCATCGCCGCGGCGGCCTCGGGGGCGGCCAGGGTGGGAGACCTCGTCCGCATCCGGGGCGTGCGGGAGAGCCACCTGGTCGGGCTGGGCCTCGTGGTGGGCCTGAGGGGCACCGGGGACAGGTCCCCCGCGACGCGCGAGGCTGTCAGGCGCTTCGCGGCCTCATGCGGCCTCGAGACTCCCGACGGCGCGCTCGACGCCCCGAACTCGGCCCTGGCGACGCTCACCGCCGAGCTCCCCGCCTTCGCCCGCGAGGGCTCGCGCATCGACGTCACGGTCTCGGCCTGCGGGGACGCCTCCAGCCTGGCCGGCGGGGTCCTCCTGAGCGCCCCGCTCTGGGCGGGGCGGCCCGAGCAGGCCTACGTCCGGGCCCAGGGCCCGGTGTCCACGGGCGACGCCTCGCTTCCGGCGACCGTCGGGAGGATACCGCGCGGGGGGATCGTCGAACGCGAGCCGCCGCCGGTGCTCATGGAGGAGTTCACCGCGGGACTCGCCAGGGGCCTGGTGAGGCTCGACCTCAAGCGCGCCTCTCCGCAGGCCGCCTCGGCGGTCGCGGCGGCGGTGTCGCGCGCGTGCGGCCGCTCGGGGGCGGTCGCCAGGGCGCGGGCCGTCTCGCCGGGCGAGGTGGAGCTCGAGCTCGGCGAGCGGGTCCGCCAGGACGCCGTGGCGATCCTCGCCGACGTCCTGGAACTCGAGGTCGATTACGAGCCTATTCCGCAGGTGGTGGTGAATGAGCGCGAGCTCACCGTGGCGGCATCTGGCTCCGTGGAGCTGGCCCCCGCGGCGGTGAGCTCCGGGTCGCTTTCCGTGACGATCGGGCGCCGCGCGTCCCTCACGCAGGGCGCCCCGGCCGCAGGCAAGCCGCTCGTCGCGCTCGAGGAGGGCGTCCCGCTCGAGGAGCTCGTGAGGGAGCTCCAGCGCATACAGGTCTCGCCCCGCGATCTGATCGCGATCCTGAAGGGGCTGGTCGAAGTCGGGGCGCTCCGGGCGGAGATCGTGGTCCAGTGACGGAGGGAGGCTCGAACGTGGCGCGCGACGCAAGCGGTTCCCCGGCCGTCACGGAGCCGCTCGCCCGAAGGCTCGTCGAGGTCGTGGCCAAGGAGCTCGCGCTGCACAGGGCGCTCCTCGCGGTCCTGCGCGACCCGCTGGGGGCCGTGGCGGGCAGCTCGCGCCTCGCCGACGCGATCCGACGCGCCGCGGGCGAGAGGCGCGCGATCCTCTCCGCCATGACCGGCGGCACCGCGGAGGCGAGCCTGAAGAGGACGCTCGCAACCCTCCCCCCCGAAGAGGCCGCGCGGCTCGACTCCCTCAGGCGGGAGCTGGGCGAGGTGATGGCCGCGCTCGGTGCGGAGGGGGCGTTTCTCTCGCGCGTCGCCTGAGCCGGCCAGGCGCCGCCCGGCCGGAGCGGGCCTTCCCTAGCGCGACAGTCGGTGCGGACGAGCGGCTTCCTCGGCGCCGGGGATTCCAGGGCGTTCTCCGGCGCCGACGCGCCGTCCTTGCGCGTCCGGTCCGGGACATGTATACGGCCCATGTCATGGATCTCGGCGGCCTCCCCGATCACGAGCTCATGCTTCTCGTGAAGGCGTACAGGGACCCTTCTGCGGCCCCGGGGCGCTCGCCCGACGATTCCGAGCCGGCCGCCGTGGCCGAGGCCGCCTTCGCCGAACTCATCCGCCGCCACCAGGGCCCCCTGCTGAACTATTTCCGCCGGATGGGCGCTCATATGGACGAGGCCGAGGACCTGGTCCAGGAGACCTTCCTGCGCGTCTTCGGCTACAGGTCGAGGTACGAGCCCGTGTCGAAGTTCACGAGCTTCCTGTATGTGCTGGCGCGCCATGCGCGCGCGGACGCGCTCAGGAGGGCGGCGCGTTCGCCCGAACCGCGCACGGACGCCGTCGAGTCGGCCCAGGGCGCAAGCCCAGGCTCTCGAGGTTCGCACCTCGACGTGCAGGCGGCCCTCGACAGGCTCTCCGAAACGCTGCGCCCGGCCGTGGTGCTGAGCGTGTTCCAGGGCCTCTCTTATCAGGAGATCGCGGATGTCCTGGGGATACCTCTGGGGACCGTGAAGTCCAGGATCCATGCCGGGATGAAGCAGCTCAGGGAGATGCTCGATGACTGAGCCGGAACGCCCCTGCCCGTTCGAGGAGTCCGCCTCGGCCTGGGCGCTCGAGGCGCTCTCGGGCGAGGAGCTCGCGCGCTTCGAGGCGCACATCGCGTCCTGCGAGCGGTGCAGGTCCGAGGCCGAGGCCATGCGCGGGCTCGTCCGTCGGATGCGGGAGCTTCCGGCGGAGGCCCCCCGGCGCGACCTGGCCGGGGCGATCCTCCAGGCCGTCCGGGCCGGGTCTTCCGAGGAGCTTTTCCTCGACGAGCGGGTGCGGCACCTGCGGTCGCCGAAGCGTATCCTCGCGCTCTGCATCGGGGCGGCCGCGGCGGCATGTCTCCTCGCGGCCCTGGCCGTCTGGCGGTACCCCGGCCGGGCCGAGCGGGAGCCGGCCGCCGCGGGCGCTTCACCCCGGGAGGTGGAGCAGGCCGTGAGGTGGCTCCTCTCGGCCCAGGAGCCGACCGGCGAGTGGGACGCCGAGAAGTGGGGCGGGCAGGAGAACTACACGGTCGGCCTGACGGGCCTCGCGGTGCTCGCGCTCGTCGGGGACGCTCGCGGGCTCGATCGCCCGCGCGCCCAGGCGGTGGCCAGGGCCGTGCGGTACCTCGTCTCCAGACAGGGCCCCGGGGGCAGGATCGGCCCGGCGACGGGTGGAGTGCTATACAACCACGGGATAGCGACCGTGGCGCTCCTCGAGGTCTACGGGGCGACCCGGGACGGAGCCCTGCGGCCCGTGATCGACAGGGCGCTCGCACACATGACGCTGGCGCAGAACGAGGCCGGGGGCTGGGGCTACGGCGTCGATCCCGGCGAGCGACCGAACACCGCCGTCACGACCTGGCAGGTCCACGCGCTGCTCCTGGCGGGCTCGCTCGGATGGGAGGAGGCCGGCCGTTTCGCGGAGCGGGGGCTCGCCTGGCTCAGGTCGATGCTCGACGCCGAGGGGACCATCGGCTACAGGGCCCCGCGCGACTTTCCCTACGGGGAAGACGCGCTCGCCGCGATGGCGGGGTTCCTGCTCCTGGCGAGCTCTCCCGAGGAAAGAGCGGCACCCGCCCGCGCGGAGACCGGCGACGCCGCCCTGGCGAGGCTCGCCGAGACGATCCGGCGCTCCGCCTCCAGGGGCCGCGGGGAGCTCGACTACTACCGGAGCTACTTCCTGTCCTACGCGATCCACGCGGCGGCGGGCGGGGAGGCCGCGAGGCTCGCGGACGCTCTCCGCGAGCCCATACTGAGGATGCAGGTGAGGTCCGGCCCGCACTCGGGGAGCTGGGAGCCCGCCGACCGCTGGAGCCTCGCGGGCGGGCGCGTCTACGCCACTGCGATGGCGGCGCTCTCGCTCCAGGCCGACTCGCGCGCCCCGAGGCTGATCGGGAGCATCCGGAGCTCGAGGGCGGCCGCAGCTCCGGGCCTCCGGCCGGGGTCCTGATCGCGCGCCGCGAGTCTCCCCCGTTTCCCCCCGCGCGCCCGGCTCATCGTCTCCCGCGCCGGCCTGCTCGACCGCTCGGGCCTGCCTCCCGGGTGGGGCGGCCTTCGGCGAGCTCGACGATCCTCACGCCGAAGGGCCCGAGCCTGGTGCGCCCGGCGACCCGCGAGCCGTCGAGGAGGTCCTTCCCGCGGAGGGCACCGAGTCTCGCCTCGCGCGGCTCGGGCGAGTGGTTCAGGAAGAAGAGGAGCCGCCTTCCGTCTCCCTCGCGGAGGAGGACCTCGACGTCGTCGGACGGAGGCGCGAGGGGGGCGATGCCCCTCCCGGCCGAGATCGCGCGGTAGAGGTCGGCGAGGAAGTCGTCCTCCGCGTCGGTCGCGATGTACCAGGCCGAGCCCTCGCCGAACTCGTTCCGGGTGAGGCAGGGCCTGCCCGCGTACCAGTTCGCCCCGTAGACGGCCAGGACCTCGGCGCCCTCGGCATGGAGCAGGTCGAAGTACCTGTCGCAGGAGTAGGACTTCTTCGCGCCGTCGAAGGCGCCCGAGTTGGGCACGATCCTGTTCGGGGACTTCCCGGGCTCGGTGCAGTCGATCTCCTCGACCCATATGCCGAGGAGCTTCCTGAGGGGGCCGGGGTAGCCGCCCTCGTAGACCAGGTCCGACTCGTTCACGATGCCGGACAGGTACGTCGTCACGAACGTGCCGCCGGAGCGGACCCACTCCGCGATCTTCGCCGCCTCGTCGAGACGGCTGCGCGCCTCCTGCGGCAGCCCCGCCAGCGGGTAGCGGCCGCTCTTCACCATGTAGAGCATCGGGGCGATCAGGACCTCGTACTGCGACCAGTCGGCGTCCATCCTGACGACGTCCACCGGGATGTGCGAGCGCCAGATCGCCCTGAAGTGTTTCTCGACGGTCTCGACGTACCGTTTGTGGCGGCCGGGGCCCTCGGAGAGCTCCAGGGCCCAGCGGTTCTCTTGATCCCAGATGACGCCGACCCTCGCGCGCGCGGCGCGCGTGCCGACGACGGCGTCGGAGAGCCTCTCGAGCTCCTCTCCGAGCGCGGCGACCTCCCGGAAGACGCGCGGGCTTTCCGTGCCGACGTGCGCGACCACCGCGCCGTGGAACTTCTCGGGTCCCCCGCGGCTCCGTCGCCACTGGAAGTACATCGCCGAGTTCGAGCCGTGGCCGACGGCCTGCCAGGACCACAGCCTCATGAGCCCCGGCGGCTTGAGTGTGGCGTACTCCATCCAGTTCGTGGAGCTCGGCGTCTGCTCCATGAGGAGCCAGGGCGCGTTCCCCTTGAGCCCGCGCATGAGCGAGTGCGCGAAGGCGATCGTAGCCGGGTCGCCCCCGACCCTGGGATAGGAGTCCCAGGAGATCACATCCATCGCATCGGCGAAACCCGCGTAGTCCAGGCCCCCGTAGGTGCCCATCAGGTTCGTGGTCACGGGCACGTCCGGCGAGAACTCGCGTATGGCGGCCACCTCGTGGCGGAAGAAGTCGAGCATCTGGTCGGACTGGAAGCGTCTCCAGTCCAGCACGAGCCCCTGCCACGAATGGTTCGCGTGCTCGAACGGCGGGACGACCTGAGACCAGCTCGTGTAGCGCTGGCTCCAGAAGCCCCCCCACCACTGCTCGTTGAGCTCGTCGAGGGTGCCGTAGCGGCGCCTGAGCCAGTCGCGAAAGGCCTCCGCGCAGAGCTCGCACCAGCACCGCGGCGCGACGTACTCGTTCGAGACGTGCCAGAGCGCGAGCGCCGGGTGACGGCCGTAGCGCTCCGCCAGGGCGCGGTCGATCCGCGCCACGTGGTCGCGGAAGACGCGCACGGTCGGGCAGAAGCACTGCCGGGGGCCGTGCAGCGTCCTCTGGCCGCGCGAGTTCACGTGGTTCACCTCGGGGTGAGCCTCCGAGAGCCACCTGGGGTGGGCGGCCGACGGGGTGGCGAGGGCCACGCTCACGCCCGAGCGGTGCAGGCGCTCGAAGGTCCGGTCGAGCCAGTCCCACTCGTAGCGGCCCGGCTCGGGCTCAAGCTGCGCCCAACTGAATATGGCGACGCTCGCCAGGTTCACATGGGCGAGCTTCATCAGGCGGACGTCTTCCTCACGCACAGCGTCGGGCCACTGATCGGGGTTGTAGTCGCCCCCGTGCCAGAGCCGCTTGGGGCCGGGGCCTGTCGATCCCGTAGCCATGTCGTCTCCTTTCCGGGCATTCCGCGGACACATCCTCGTTTCCGCCTCCCATGAAGTCGAGTCCCGCCGCACGCGAGGTCTAAACCGAGCGCCCGAAGATGCGCGCGCTCGCCTGCGCAAGACGAGCCGGGCGCCCGCGGCGCCGATCCCCAGGCCAGAGCGGTCCACGATCGGCGGCAGCCCTGCGTCCGAGCCTCGGGCAGGCCCGACCGCCGTCGGCCTTGTCGCGGTGGAGGCCTTGTCCGGCGTGCCCTCGGCCTCGAGCGGCCTCTCGGGAGGCGGCATCGGCATCGAATCCCCAACGCCTGCCGCCACCTGGCCGGCGCACGTCCCCCCCCGCGTCCCGGGCCTCAGTCGGCCCTGAAGACGACCCTCCCGTGGGCGATCGTCATCGCGGCGCGGCCGCGGAGGCGCCTCCCCGCGAAGGGGGTGTTCCGGCCGCGCGAGAGAAACCGCGAGGGCTCCACGACCCACTCGCGCGCCGGATCGACGAGCGTGATATGCGCCCTCGCGCCCGGCCTCAGGCTCCCGAGCTCCGCGAGACCCAGGACGCGCGCGGGCCCGGTCGAGAAGAGCTCCACCATGCGCACGGGCGAGAGCGCCCCTCGCGCTACGAACTCGGTCAGGACTAGCCCCAGGGCGGTCTCGAGGCCTGCGATCCCCGCCGCGGCCGAGTCGAACTCGAGCCCTTTCTCCTCGCCCGCGTGAGGGGCGTGATCCGTGGCGATCGCGTCCAGCTCGCCCTTCGCGAGGGCCGCGGCGAGCGCGCTCCTGTCCGACTCGCTCCTCAAAGGGGGATTCACCTTCGCGTTCGGGTCGTAGCCGCGGCAGGCCTCCTCGGTCAGGACGAGGTGGTGCGGAGTCGCCTCGCAGGTGACATTCACCCCCGCGCGCCTCGCCGCCGCGATGAGCCCGAGCGCCGCCGCGCTCGAGACATGCTGGACGTGGAGCCGCGCGGAGGTGTCCCTGGCGAGCGCGATGTCGCGCGCGACGGCGAGTTCCTCTGCGAGGACGGGTCTGCCGGCCAGGCCGAGCTCCGTCGCGAGGGCGCCTTCGTTCATGACGCCGTCCTCGACGAGCGAGGGCTCCTCGGCGTGGACGAGCACGGGCCTGCCGACGCGCGCGGCCTCGCGCATGCAGGCGCGCATGACGCGGGCGCTGCGCGGTTCGTCCCCGTCGTCGGTGAACGCGACCGCCCCTGCGCGCGCCAGGCCCGCGATGTCCGCAGGGCGCTCGCCCTTGCGGCCCTCTGTGAGGGCCGCCGCGACGAGCACCTCCGCGCCCGCCGCCTCCTTCCCACGCGCGAGCACGTAGCGGACGAGGTGCGGCGAGTCCACGGGCGGCGAGGTGTTCGGCATCGCGAGCACCGCCGCGAAACCCCCGGCCGCGGCGGCGGCCGCGCCCGATTCGATCGTCTCCTCGGCCGGATCGCCCGGATCGCGCAGGTGCGCGTGCAGGTCGATGAATCCCGGCGCGACCCAGAGGCCGCGCGCGTCGATCGTCTCGGCGGCCCGCAGCCCGCGCGCGACCTCCGCGACGCGGCCGTCGCGCACGAGGAGGTCCATCTCGGCGTCGAGCCCGGAGGCCGGGTCGATCACACGACCGCCGCGGATCGCGAGCTCGCTCAAGTCCGCCTCCCGTCCCTCGCCCGGACGCACCGCGCCAGGACCGCCATGCGGACCGGGACGCCGTTGGCGGCCTGACCCAGGATGAGGCTCCGGGGGGAATCCGCGACGGAGCCCGCGAGCTCGACGCCGCGGTTCACCGGCCCGGGGTGGAGCACGAGGCATCCGCTCTTCGCCCGCGACATGCGCTCCTCCGTGAGCCCGTACTCCGCCGCGTAGGCCTCGGCAGAGGGGCCGGGCTCCGCGCCGAGCCGTTCCTTCTGGATCCTCAGGGCCATGATCGCGTCGAGCCGGGGCAAGACTTCGTCGAGGCTGTGCGAAATCGCGAGCCGCCCCCTCGACTGCGGCCGGCGCCCGAGCGCTTCCACGCCTTCGGGCATCCAGGAGGGCGGGGCGACGAGCGTCACGTTCGCGCCGCAGGCGGTCATGCCGAAGACGTTAGAGCGCGCCACGCGGCTGTGCCTGATGTCCCCGACGATCCCGAGCTCGAGGCCCTCCAGTCTCCCGAACCGCTCCCGCAGCGTGAACAGGTCGAGCAGGGCCTGCGTCGGATGCTCGTGGGAGCCGTCCCCGGCGTTCACGACGCAGGGGCGGCCCGGACCTCCGCGCGCCGCGAGCGCCCGGGCGAGCCGCTCGGGTGCGCCCGAACTCCTGTGCCGGACCACGAACACGTCCGCGCCTATCGCCGCCAGGTTCGCCGCGGTGTCGAGGAGCGTCTCGCCCTTCGCGGTCGAGCTCGCCGCGCCTGCGGTGAAGGAGACCACCTGCGCCGAAAGCGCCCTCGCCGCCGCCGCGAACGAGTGCATCGTCCGCGTGCTCGGCTCGAAGAAGAGGAGACAGACGGTCTTCTTCGCGAGCTCCGCGCGCGAGGTGCCCGAGGCGAGCGCCCGCTTCATCTCGGCGGCGGAGTCGAGGAGGGAGAGGATCTCCTCGCCCGTCATCTCCGCGAGACCGAGGAGATCGGCCCCGCGGGGAGACTCGCCCCCGCTCACGCGGTCCCCCCGCCCGCGGCGGCCTGGAGCTCGGCGGCCCGCACGAGGCCTTCGAGCGTGAGCGCCGGCTCGATCTCGCGCACGTGCCGCGTGAGCGCGGCGACGAGGCGAGCCTCGCCGCCTGTGCCTATCACCGGGGCCTCGCAGCCGAGGGACGCGCGCATCTCCTCGACCAGGCGGTCCACGGCCCCGGCGAGCCCGTAGAGCAGCCCGGCGCGCACGGCCTCCTCGGTGTTCTTTCCAGGGAGCCGGTGCGTCCCTTCGAGCTCGACCGCGGGCAGGAGCGCCGTCCGGGTCGCGAGCGCCGAGGCGCAGGTTCTCGCGCCGGGGAGTATGGCCCCGCCCAGGAACGCCCCGTCGGCCGAGACCGCGTCGACGGTGGTCGCGGTGCCCAGGTCGACCACGATGCAGGCGCCCTTCACCCGTGAGTGCGCCGCGAGGGCGTGCGCGAGCCTGTCGTCGCCCACGCGGTCGGGGAACTCGACCCTCACATCCAGCCCGGCCGGTATGTCTCTGCGGTAGAAGCGCGCGGGGGCGTCGAACTCTCTAGAGGCGATCTCGGCGGCGGCCTCGGAAAGCGCAGGGACCACGGAGCCCACCACGACGGCCATGGTCCTGCCGCGGAAATCCTCCGCCGCGCGGCCGAAGAGCCTCCAGATCTTGCGGAGGGCGGCCGAGGGGATTCTCGTCGTCCTGACGAGCGAGCCGCCGACGAAGATCCCTGCCGATGTGTTCGTGTTGCCGACGCTGACCGGCACGAGCACCGTGCTCGTATCCATGGCTCGCCCCGCGACGGTGCACCGACCGCCCCGCGCGAGGCTCGGGCGGCGGAGACACAACGCCATTCGGGTCGGTATCCTATGCCCGGTCGGGGCGATGTCAAACCTGAAAAAGGTGGGGATGACGGAGCCAAGAGGGAGACGGCGGGAGCAACGCGCGCCCGGTCCCCGCGGCTCCGCCCGCAAGCGCATCTCCTGCGCGCCGCGCAAGAGGGCCTAAGGCTTCGCATGCGTCGCGTCGCGGTCCGAGCGATACCACTGCGGAGAGGGTCTCTTCGCCCCGAACGTGACGCCGCACGGGGCGCCTGAGTTGCCACTCGAGCGGTTTCTACAGGCAGGGACGACTCGGCGATCTCGCGGCGGCCCGAGCGCGGAGAGGCCCGAAACGGAACCCGGTCAGCTCATGGCAACCGCTCGCCGGGGGCGGCACCGCCTGCGGCCGCCCTGAGCGCCGTCGCCTCGTCCGCGAACAGCCCGAGAGAAGGCGCCGCCGCCTGCAGCGCGCGCCTGGACGGCTCGTGCCGCGAGACCACGCCCAGGAACCTCCCCTGCGAGACGGCGCGCTCGCCCACGTCGCGGAGGACCGTCGCGAGGGGGGGAGAGCTTGCGTCCAGTTCGCCCAGGTCGATCACGAACGGTCCCGGTCTCGCCTCGAGTGCGGCCTGCAGCGCTCGCCCGAATCCGTCGGCATCGAAGCGTTCCGGCCGACCCGGCGCCACGCGAACTAGATGCACGCCGTCGCGCTCCTCCTCGAGGAACCATTCCGGCGGGGAGGTGGCGGCGGTCTCCATCTCCAGCATGGCGCGCCGGACGTCGTCAGCACCGAGTATCTGGGTCGCCTCGTCCCTCTCGGCCGAGAGCGGCGGCCCAGCGGCCTTCTTCATGGCCTCGGCGGCCTCGGCGGCGATGGCGCGGATCTCGTCTGGGGTCTTGCCGACGCAACGGCGCTGGATGCGCCGCAGTTCGTAGTAGGAACCGAACAGGAGCACCTCCTCGCAGCCATTGGCGATGAGCCGGAGGCGCCAGCCACTCGTGTATGGTTCGCACTGGCCGGGGACGACCTCGCCGTCCTCAGTGAACTCGGGCGCCTTGGAGATGACCAGCATGTGCACCTGCGGCGCCCTCCTGTTGCTCGTCGGCCGGTTTCCGCCTGCAGACGACCCCCATGATTGTAACCCTCGCCGCGGCCGATGCAACTCCCTCCGCGCTCAGGGTCATTCAATTCTCCCCTACCGGGCTGGGGCGCATGGCGTCGGCCCGGGCATGCGCCCATGATGCGGGCGACGGCCGGCCTGCCAACGGCGGAAAAAGGAAGAATGCATATCGTCACTTGACAATACATGCCTATCGGGTTGACGAAGAGGCCCCCGGCCTGTGGTGGGCTACGGGTCGCCGGCCCGGACTGCGCCCTCCGCGCGGGAAAGGGGCCGGAGTTGCGGATGCACGCCTGTGGGACTCCGACCGCAATGCGACCGGGTTTCGCCACCGCGTAACTGCGGCGCGCGCCGCTCGACACCTGGCGCAAGAGCCGTGCCGGCGACGCCCCCAGCACGGCTCATGGGAGGATGCAATGGGTTTTCTGAACAGAGCAGGAACGCGGTGGGGGTGGAAGCATCCCAACCTGTTGTGGGTTGAGGGAGCTCAGTTGTTGAGTGACGATAAGCAGTAAAGGAAGCGTCCCCTGGAGTCCCAACATCGGTCGCCCTTGACTGGCGTGGCGCGCCCGCATAGGCTCACACCCTTGCAGTAGGGCCCAGGTCAGGAGAATCACGTGGCGAAGCTGGTCGTCCGGCAGGGGCGGAACGCTGGGGCCGAGTTTGTGCTCCCGGCCGAGAAGAACAGGATCGTGATGGGGCGCAGGGGCGCGAACGAGGTGCAGGTGCTCGACCCGAAGTCCTCGCGCGACCACGCCGAGATCCTCCGCGAGGGGGGACGCCTCGTTTTGCGGGATCTCAAGAGCCGCAACGGGACCTTCCTGAACGACAGACAGGTCCAGGCCGACGTGGACCTCGAGTACGGCGACAGGATCCGGATAGGGGACACCGTCTTCGAGCTCGTGGACGACGCTGCGAACCAGCCGATCACGCTCAAGCTGCCGGGCTACGAGATACTGGAGCGCATCGGTCAGGGCAGCATGGGGACCGTCTACAAGGCGCGGCAGCTCTCGATGGACAGGATCGTCGCGCTCAAGGTCCTGAACGAGAAGTACAGCAAGGACGAGGCGTTCATCCAGCGCTTCATCCGCGAGGCCCGCGCGGCGGGAAAGCTCTCGCATCCGAACGTCATCCACGTCCACGACGTGAGCGAGTCTGGGGGCGTGCACTACTTCACCATGGAGTTCGTGGACGGGACCACGGTAAAGCGGATGCTGAAGAGAGAGGGCCGCATATCGGTGGACAAGGCCGTTGACATCGTACTCCAGGCGGCCAAGGCCCTCCAGTACGCCCACGAGAACGGGATCGTCCACCGCGACATCAAGCCGGACAACCTCATGCTCACCAAGGAGGGCGTGGTCAAGCTTGCGGACCTGGGGATCGCCAAGACCTTCGACGAGTCGGGTGCGTCGTCAGGCGGACAGCAGCGGCGCATCTTCGGGACGCCGCACTACATGGCGCCGGAGCAGGCCCTGGGCAAGGAGATCGACGCCAGGGCCGACATCTACTCGCTCGGCGCTACATTCTACCACATGCTCACCGGCACCACGCCCTTCCAAGGGAACACGGTCACCGACGTCCTCAAGGCCCACATCCAGAGCGAGCTCCCCCCGGTCCAAGAGAAGGCCGAGGACGTGCCGGACGCCGTGGTCTACGTGCTCGAGAAGATGATGGCCAAGAGCCCCGAGAAACGCTACGCCACGATGGGCCGGGTCATCGAGGATCTGGAGAAGGCGAAGTCCGCACGGGAGGCGGAGATCGAGAGGATCGCGGCGGGCGAGTCGTCGATCATGGTCGCGGCGAAACCGGCGGCGAAGAAGCGGGAGAGGGAGAGAAAGGCCGGGCCGCGCGGCCCCATGCCTGTCTGGGCGAAGGGGCTCGTGGCGGTAGGCGTCGTGGGAGGACTCGTAGCGCTCTTCTTCGTCACGGTGGCGGTCGCCCGTGCGTTCCTGGAACCGCCGGCCCTGGGCCTCTGGAAGAGGGCCGAGGAGGCCAGGCTCCAGGGGCGCACCGACGAGGCCGCGAGGCTCTACAGGGAGATCGTGACCGGCTATCCGCGCACGGCCGAGGCCCAGATGGCGGCCAACGCGCTCGCCCTCCTCCCGGGCCAGGAGGGGTCCGAGCCGAGCGGGACCGCGCCCGGCGCCGGCGGGCCCGAGGAGGCGCTCGCGAGGCTCGCCGAGCTCGAGAAGAAGGGCGAATACGAGGAGTTGGCCTCGGCGGCGGGAAGATTCCCCGAGGAGCACCCCGACGCCAAGGAGGAGTACGTAGCCAGGGCCCGGGCCTTCGCCGAGCGCGCCGAGGCGGCCCTCAGGGAACGGAAGGAGAAGGAAGCCGCAGCGGTCTTGGCCGAGTGCGCGAAGTACGCCTCGGAGAACCCGGACGACCTCCAGGGCCAGCTCGACCGCTACAGGACCGTCGGCGAGACGTACCCCGGCACCGCTGCGGCCGAGGCGGCCCTGCGGAGCGCGAAGGCGCTCTCCGACAGGATCGACTCGATGAAGGCGGAGGCCGCCAGGCGCGACTTCGAGGAGGCCCGGCGTCGTTTCGACGACGCCCAGAGGAAGGGCGACTACGACGCGGCGAGCGAGGCGTACACGACGTTCCTGGCCCAGCACGACGGCTCGCGCGAGGCGGCGGAGGCGCGCGCATCGCTCGAGCGCCTGGAGAAGAGGCTCGAATCGGAGTTCGAGCGCGCGAAGAAATCCGCCGAGGAGCACCTCGCGGGCTCGCGCTTCGGCGAGGCGCGGGCGGCGGTCGAGCGGTTCGCGAAGGCGTACATCTCCGCGAAATGGAAGGCAGAGGCGGACAAGCTCCTCGAAGGGATCGACGCGAAGATAGACGAGGCCTTCGAGAAGGGGCGCGCCAAGGCAGAGGCCAGGGCGCTCGCGTTCGCCCACATGGACGCCGCGGGCGAGTTCAAAATCCTGGCGACGCGCTTCCGCGGGACGAAGTGGGAGGCGAGCGCCCTCGCCCGCGCGAAGGAACTCGAGGCGGAGCGGACTTTCCACCAGGCGTTCGTGAAGCGAGTGAACGCCTCGCCCGGCCGCGAGCTCCCCTTCGCCCCGCCGGGGCTCCCCGCCGGCATGGCCGGCAAGTGGCGCGTGGAGAGCGCGTCGGAGTCCGAGCTCGTGATCGCCCCGATCGCGCCCGGCAGGCAGGAGGAGCCCAAGCGGCCGATCCAGTGGGGCAGCCTCCCGGCCGACAAGGTCATGGACCTCATCGAGTCCTACTTCCCGAACCCGACGCAAGAGGAACACCTGGTCTTGTCCTACATGTACCGCGAGCGGCAGATGGAAGAGCGCGCCCAGGCGCACCTGGACAAGGCCGCGGGGCACTGAGCCCGGCCCGACGGGCGGCCGGCCGAGGCATCGGGCGAGCGCCCGCGCCGCCGCAGTCGGTCCGACAAGGGTATGCCACGATGCTCGAGGCGCTCAGACGCGAAGTGTTCGAGGCCAACCTGGAGGTGGCGCGAAGGGGCCTGGCCCTCTACACCTGGGGCAACGTCTCCGGGATCGACAGGTCCCTGGGCCTGGTCGTGATGAAGCCGAGCGGCGTGCCCTACGACGACCTTCAGCCCGGCTCGCTCGTGGTCCTGGACCTGAACGGGAGGGTCGTCGAGGGGACCCTCGCGCCTTCGACCGACACCCCGTCGCACCTCGCGCTGTACAGGGCATGGCCCGCGATCGGGGGCGTCGTGCACACTCACTCGCCATACGCGACGGCGTGGGCGCAGGCATGCCGGGAGCTCCCATGCCTCGGCACCACGCACGCCGATCACTTCCACGGGCCGGTGCCAGTGACCGAGCCCCTCTCGGACGAGGAGATCGCCTCGGGCTACGAGCGCTCGATCGGCGAATCCATAGTCAGGCGCTTCCGAGGGCTCGACCCGATGGCGGTACCGGCCGTCCTCTGCGCCAATCACGGCCCCTTCGCCTGGGGCGAAAGCCCCGCGAAGGCCGTCTACCACAACGTCGTCCTGGAGGAGTGCGCGAAGCTCGCCATGTGGACCCTGGCGATCGAGCCCGGAACGCGCGGGATCGGGAAGGCCCTCCTGGACAAGCACTATCTGCGAAAACACGGGCCGGACGCCTACTATGGGCAGGCGACCGCCGGTCGCCGCGGCGGGCCGCCCGGCCCGACGGAACCGGGGGAGCGATGAGCCAGACTCACTCGATCGGCATCGACTTCGGCACGAACTCGGTGCGCGCCGTGGTCGTGGACTGTCACACCGGCGCCGAGCTCGGCACGGCCGTCCATCCCTACGAGCATGGGGAGGAGGGCGTCTTCGTCGACCCGGCCGACCCGAACCTGGCGAGGCAACACCCGCGCGACTACATCGCGGGCCTGGAGGCCGCGGTGGTCGGCGCCATGAAGGCCGCGAGCTCCGCGGGCGTATCGGGCGAGACCGTGGTCGGGATCGGCGTGGACACCACGGGCTCTACGCCGATACCGGTCGACAAGGCCGGGGAGCCCCTCGCGTTCAAGAGGAAGTTCGAGAAGAACCTGAACGCGATGGCCTGGCTCTGGAAGGACCACACCGCGCACGAGGAGGCCGCGCGCATCACCGCCGCCGCGCGCAAGAGCCGCCCGCAGTACCTGGCGCGCTGCGGGGGCACGTACAGCTCCGAGTGGTTCTGGTCCAAGATCTGGCACTGCCTCAACGTCGACCGCGAGGTCTTCGACGCGGCGTACTCGTGGGTCGAGTGCTCCGACTTCGTGCCGGCGTACCTCTGCGGCAACACCGACCCCGTCGAGATGCGCCGCGGCGTCTGCGCGGCCGGCCACAAGGCCATGTACGCTGCGGACTGGGGCGGCCTGCCGGACGCGGAGTTCCTGGGGGGGCTTGCGCCAGAGCTCGCGGCGCTCCGCTCGCGGCTCTACGAGGTCGCCTGCACGTCGGACATAGCCGCCGGGATCCTCTCGGCCGAGAGCGCCAAGCGCCTGGGGCTGGTCACGGGCATCCCGGTGGCCGTCGGGGCGTTCGACGCCCACATGGGCGCGGTGGGCGCGGGCGTCCGTCCGGGCGTCCTCGTCAAGGTGATCGGCACGTCCACGTGCGACATGACCGTCCAGCCGGCCTCCCCGCCGTTTCCGGAGATCGAAGGCCTCTGCGGGATCGTGGACGGATCTATCCTGCCGGGGCACTACGGCTTCGAGGCGGGGCAGTCGGCGGTCGGCGATATTTTCAACTGGTTCGTGCGATTCTCGGGCAGGGGACACGAAGAGCTCACGGAGAAGGCGGCCAGGCTCCGGGTGGGCGAGTCCGGTCTGGTCGCGCTCGACTGGCACAACGGCAATCGCACGATCCTGGTCGATCCGAACCTGTCGGGGCTGGTCCTCGGTCTGAGCCTCGGCACCACCCCAGAGGCGGTCTACCGGTCGCTCATAGAGGCGACCGCCTTCGGCGCGCGCACGATCGTGGAGAGACTCGTCGAGAGCGGCGTGCCGGTGGACGAGATCGTCTGCTGCGGCGGGATAGCCGAGAAGAACCCGTTCCTGATGCAGGTCTACGCGGATGTGCTCAAGCGGCCCATGAAGGTCTCTCGCTCCGCGCAGACCTGCGCCCTGGGCGCGGCGATCTTCGGGGCGGTAGTCGGGGGCGCCTATCCCACCGTCGAGGAGGCCCAGGCGAAGATGACCGGCCTGAAGGATGTCGTGTACAGGCCCGACCCCGAGCGCGCGAAGAAGTACGACGAACTCTACAGGCTTTACAGGACGCTCCACGACTCCTTCGGCCAGGTGGCGCAGGGCGCGCGGGACCTCTCGCGCGTCATGAAGGACCTGCTCGCGATCAGGGCCAGGGCCGCACGCGGGCTGTAGCTCCCCTCAGGGGGTGCGGAGTCCGCGGAAAAGCCTGCCGACCCCGTGTTTCCCTCCCATCGAAGCGCAGGCGCCCGCGATGGCTCCGCGGCCTTGCCCGCCCCCGCCTATCGCGGTAAAGTTTGATAAGGGGAAGGGCCGGGACGGCCGATATAAGGAGGCGGGGGAGACCGTCTCCACCGTTCGGGAGCGCAGAATCGTGCCTGGAGCCGACCCCCACACCCCCGGCGAGCCCAAGGCGGAGCCCTTCAGCGTCGCCAACCTGCTGAAGGCGCAGCAGCGCCTCCTGACTGCTGCCCCGCAACAGCAGCCTCCTGGCGTGCCGCCCGAGACCTCTCCGCAGGGCCTCCGCGCGACGGACTCCGCCCAGTTCGGCACCCGGGAATATCTGGACGTGATACTGCGCCGGTGGCCATACGTCGCGTTCCCGCTCGTGGTCGTGCCGGTGCTCGCCCTCCTCCACGCCTCGCTCCAGGAGCAGGAATGGGCGGCGACGGCGAGGATACTCCTCACGCGGAGCATCGTGGGAAACGGCATCGTGGACGACATGTCCGGCGGCGTCTACGTCACGAGCACCGCGCTCTCGCAGATGGCGGCCCTCGAGACGGTCCGCCGGAGGGCCGCCCGGGCCGCGTCGGACTGGGCCGCGGGCGACGAGAAGGGCCTGCTCGGCCGCCTCTGGAGTTCGGGTGCGTCGCCCCGCTGGAAGCGGCGGGACCTCGGCCCGGAGGAGATGGCCGTCCTGGCCTCGCCGGACGCCGTGTTCGATCTGCTCTCGCGCTCGGTCCTGGTGATCCCCGACACGCAGAACGTGACCCTGGTCATCACCGCGCGGCACAAGAGCCGCCTCGTCGCCTCGGCCCTGGCCGATGCCCTGGCCGCCGCCATCGTGGATGAGTACGGCAGGCTGCGCGCGGAACAGTCGAGCACCGCCCTGATACGGGCCCACATGGAGGCGAACCGTCAGGAGCTGGAGCGGGTGAACCGCGAGCTCACGGAGCTCCGCAGGGAGGCGGCGCAGGCGAACGAGTCGCTCGAGGGCTTCCCCCTGGAGGTGGAAAAGCAGTACGAGCTCCTGAAGGAACACATGTTCGACCTGCGCTCGCTGGACTACATGATCGAGGAGTCCGAGAAGCTCATATCCTTCCTGAGCGCGCGCGTCGAACGCCTGGTCGAGAAGGCCCCCCCTCCGGAAGGGCTCGTGCAGCGGCTGATCGACCTCGAGCTCGAGCGCGAGCAGGCGGCGACCAGGTACACCGAGAACCATCCCAAGATGCAGAAGCTCGCCGAAGAGATCGAGCAGGCGAAGAGGGCCGTGGCGGAGTTCCCGAAGCGCCGCCAGGAGCTGGGGATGGCCCCGGCGAGCGCCCATCCCTATGCTGACCCCGCCGTGCAGCTCGCGGCCGAGGAGGCGAAGCTCGCCGGCCTCAAGGCGCGACGGGAGAAGCTGGAGGCCACGGCGAGGGCGGTGCGCTCGGAGATCCAGAAGACCGCCGCCCAGGAGCGGGGGCTGAGGTATGAGCTCTTGCTCACCGACCGCCGCGTCCTCCAGGAGACGGCCGTCGCCCTGAGGACGCGCCTCCAGCGGGCCGAGATGACCGAGGGCCGCGGGGGGGAGTCTGCCGGGGGGATCGTGAAACCCGTGCCTGCGGAGACGCGCGTCGCCGGCCAGCGCCTCTGGATGACCGTGGTGCTGGGTGTGCTCGTGGGGGCCCTGGCAGGGATGCTCCTCGCCTTCATGGCGGAGAGGCTCGACGAGACCGTGAGGCTCCCGGCGGAGCTCAGGGCGCTCACCGGCCTCCCGACGCTCCAGGTCGTCCCGCAGTTCAGGAGGACGCTCACCATCCGTCCGGAGGAGACGGTCTCCGGGATCGCCAACGTCTTCGCGGTCCTGCGCAACAACATCAGGTATAGCGGCCCGGGCTCGCCCGAGCGGTGCGTCATGATAACAAGCGCGGTGCCGGGCGAGGGCAAGTCTCTCATCGCGCTGAATCTCGCGATCTCTTTCGCCCAGGAGGGGAACCGGACGTGCCTCGTGGACGCCGACCTCCAGAAGGGGGAGCGCCACGCCATGGAGGAGGCCGTCAAGCTGGCCTCCGAGCCGCATTCGGGGCTCTCGACCTTTCTCGAGAACCGCTGCGAGCTGGAAGACGTCCTCGTGCCGAGCCTGGAGCTGCCGAGTCTGTTCTTCGTGGGCTCCGGCGGCCGCGCGGCGAACCCTCCGCGCGTGCTCAGGGGGGAGCGGGCGGCCGCGTTCTTCCAGGGGCTCATGGGACGGTTCGACGTGGTCGTCGTCGACGCGCCGCCGATCCTCCCGGTGGCGGACGCGGGGCTTCTCGCGGGGCACTGCGTGGCGACGATAATAGTGGCCCGATACGGCTATACGAGGCGCGCCGAACTCGAAGAGGCCGTGCGCAGGCTCAGGCACGTGGGGGCCCCGCTGGCGGGGCTCGTCCTGAACTGCGCGAGGCGCGACTCCGCCGGCTACTATTCTAGAAGGTACTACTCGCACGTCGCGTAGCGATGGACTCGGCTCCGGCCGCCGGGCCCTGCCGGGAGGCGTGTTGCGCGACCGGCGATGGAGGAACGATGGCGAAGGAGACCGCCGAGGGGAGCGCCGGGCCGGCCGGGCGCATGTCGCGCGAGGCGCTCTTCTGGGGCCTGGTCGCGGCGGGCGTTGCGATCGATCAGGCGTCCAAGCTCGCGGTCTTCGCGGCGCTCGGCCCGGCGGGCGGCTCGCCGCAGGGGACGGCCGTGATACCGGGGTTCTTCTTCCTCACGCCGCGGTTGAATCCCGGCATGGCCTGGAGCCTCTTCGCAGGGCTCGGGAGCGCGCAGCCGGCCCTGCTAGCCCTGCTGAACGTCGCGATCACGGGCGCTGTGATCTGGTACCGCCGGACGACCCGCGTCGTCTCGGGGCGGCCCGTCTTCGACACGGGGCTGGGCCTCGTGCTCGCCGGAGCGATCGGCAACCTGATCGACAGGCTCCACCCGCCGTTCCGCGTGATGGACTTCCTGCACTTCAGGTTCTGGACCTGGGACTACCCGGTCTTCAACGTGGCGGACATCTACATAGTCGCCGGCGTGGCCGTGTTCATGTACTGGGGCTGGCGACTGGAGAGGCGCCCAGGCGCCGGGGCCGAGGCGTGAACATGCGCGTGCACATAGGGAGCGTGGAGCTGAGGAGCCCCATCATCGCCGCGTCGGGCACGTGCGGCACCGGCGCGGAGCTCGCCCGCGTCGCCGACATCGCCGCCTACGGGGCGCTCGTCCTGAAGACCGTGACCCGTTCCGCCCGCGAGGGGAACCGGCCGCCGCGCATCGCCGAGACCCCGTGCGGGATGCTCAACTCGATCGGGCTCGAGAACCCCGGGGTGGAGCGTTTCTGCGAGCATGCGCTTGTCGAGGCCCGCCGCCTGGGCGTGCCGCTCGTGGCGAGCGTCGCCGGCGCGACTCCGGAGGAGTACGCCGAGTGCGCCGGCGTCCTGGACCGCGCCGGGGGCCTCGTGGCGATAGAGCTCAACCTGTCCTGCCCCAACGACCGCAACCCCCGCGGGGGCCGCTCGCCCATCGCCTTCGGCCAAGACCCGCGCGCGGCTGCCGAGGTCGTCTCGGCGGCGCACGAGGCCTCGTCGCTCCCGATCTGGGCGAAGCTCACGGCGTGCGTCGCGGACATCGCGGAGGTCGCGCGCGCCTGCCGGGAGGCCGGCGCCGAGGCCATCACGGCCGTGAACACGCTCCCGGGCATGGCCGTCGACGTGCGCTTGCGCCGGAGCGCCCTGGGTGCGCCTACGGGCGGCCTTTCGGGCCCCGCGCTGAGGCCCGTGGCGCTCAGGTGCGTCTGGGAGATCGCGAGGACGGTCGATATCCCGGTGATCGGCTGCGGGGGGATCGACTCCGGCGAGGCCGCCGCGGCCTTCCTGCTCGCCGGCGCGTCGGCGGTGCAGGTCGGCACGGCCGCGCTCCGCGACCCGCTCGCCGGCGCGAGGATCGCGCGGGAGCTCGCCGGAGTCCTCGCCGAGATGGGTGCGTCGTCGGTCGAGGAGATCGTCGGGACCCTGGAGGCAGGGGAGTGAAGCTCGCGGACCTGACGGCCGGGATGCTCGCGCGGGCGGTCGCGGCCTACGCCAGGGTCGCCTACGGCCAGGCCGTGCCGGAGCAGGTCGCAAGGGCGCTCTCCATCCAGGGGCGCACCTACCACGAGATCCTGAGCCAGATGGACGACGAGAGTTGTTCGGGGGACACCCCGCGCAGGCGCTATGCGCTCAGGCTGGGGAATCCTCGCTACCCGTGCATGAAGCTGGTCTTGGAGGAGATGCTCTTCGACGGGGAGTTCTTCTTCCTGGTGGACACGCACGACGAGATAGAGCTCGAGCCTGGTTTCCCCGACTACGAGGACTGGGAGGAGCTCCGCCGCTACAACGAACAGCTCAAGCATCGGATCGAACGCGAGCTGGCCGCGTCGGGGCTCCCGACGGTCGAGGACATGCGCCGATTGGCCGAGGAGGACGCGGCCGGCTCGCACGCGAGGCCCCGCGGCAAGAAGATACTCGTGGCCCTCCGGGAGGCGGCGGAGTCGGCGGCCGTGGCCATCGAGCTCCGCTCGCGCGGCTACGAGGCGATAGCGTCGCCGGGGCCGCAGGCGCTCATCGAGCTCGCCGCGCGCGAGGCGCCGGACGTCGTGCTCATTGCGAGGACGCTCCGCGGAAGGAGCACCGCGGCCCTGCTGGAGGCCCTCTCCGAGCCCCGATTCGAGAAGCCGCCCAAGATCGTCGTCGCGCTCGCGCGCTCCGATCGGCGCACGAGGCCGCCCCGGGCGGACGCCGTGATCAGGGAACCGATCGGCAAGGAAACGCTTTTCCGGACCCTGGACGATCTCCTGGGCTGAGCAGGCGTTGTCATAGACGCCAGACGCAGGGTCCCGTTCAGGTGGGTGCTCGGGGCCGTCGACGCCTGCGCGCGGGCGAGGCCTCGCAGGGTGCGCTTCCAGGCCCCCGCCTCCGACGGCCTCGGCGACGACTGGTGGCTCCGGTGACCCGCAGGGTCGCTCGATTCTCTCCCTGAAGTTGCCGACGCGCGCCCGTGAGACCCCGGCCGCAATGCGGCGGGGCTCGCCGCCATGAGGAACGCATCGCTCGTGTCGCCTGGGAGGGCCGGCTTCACGAACATCCCCGCCGCGTGCGATCTTGGTCTCTGCGGGAGACGAATGGCCCCGCCCAGGCGCCGCGCGGGCTTGACACGACTCCGCGCCGGGCTAGAAGCGGGGCTCATGGTGCGGATCGCTCCTGGGCTGCGTTCTGAAACGGTAATCAGCCACTGCGGTATATGCAAAGCGATCCTCGCGGCGTTCGCCTGCGCTCTCCATGGTCCGTCCGCCGGGGCGGAGTTCCAGGTCTGCGCGGCGGGCTCCGACCAGTCGCGCCCGGCCGCCGCGTCTAGCGCCGACCGCGTGCTCGTCGTCTGGCAGGACTCCAGGAACTCGGCCGTCACGGGCATCGACATCAGGGCGGCCTTTCTCGACGCCGGCGGGGTCGTCTCGCCGCCGGGCGAGTTCGTCGTGTGCGGGGCGGCGGGCGACCAATCCTTCCCCCGCGTCGCGACCGACGGGACGAGCTTTCTCGTCGTCTGGCAGGATGCGCGCGCCGGAAACAAGGACATATATGCCGCCCTGGTCACGGCCTCGGGCGAGGTCTCTCCCGCTGGAGGTCTTGCCGTCGACAAGAGCGCGAGCGCTCAGCAGTACCCCGACGTCGCCTGGGCGGGGAGCTGCTATGTGGTCGCCTGGGAGCACGACGAGTCCGGCAACTGGGACATCCACGCGGCGCGAGTTTCCGCCGCGGGCGAGCTACTCGACTCGACGCCGATCGTCGTCGACGCCGCGTCTGACAAGGAGGACTCGGTCGCCGTGGCGGGCGCGGACGGCCGGGCCTTGGTCGTCTACAGGGACTCCGCCGGCGGCACCCACATCAAGGGCGCGGTCGTGGGGGCGGACGGCACTGTAAGCCCCACGAGCCCCAGCGCGATCGCGAACGCCGCGAGCACCCAGAAGTCCCCGCACGCGGCCCTCGGCGGCGGGGTCTGGCTCGTCGCCTGGGAGGACTGGCGGGACGGGAACGCCGACATCTACGCGGCGCGCGTCGACCCGCTCACCGGGAAGGTCCTCGACGGCGCCCCGCACCTGGCCCTCTGCAAAGACGCCTACAAGAGCACGTCGCCGGCGGTCGCGTTCGACGGCGGCAACTTCGTCGTCGTGTGGGAAGACGACAGGAACTCCATCACCGGCGGCGGGTCCGACATCTACGCCGCGCGCCTGACGCCGTCGGGCGCCGTCCGCGAAGGGCTGGAGGCGGTCTACTCGGGGCCCTCCGATCAGAAGGAGCCCGCGCTCGCGCGCTGGGGCCCGGGGGTCGCGGCGGTCTGGACGGACGGCCGCGGCAGCTCGCCGGGCGACATCTTCGGCACGTTCCTGACGACGAACGACCCGCCGGTCGCCTCCGCGGCCGCATCGAACCCGAGCCCCTCCGAGGGTGATAGGGTGACGCTCGACGGGAGCGCGTCCACCGACCCCGAGGGCGTCGCGCTCGTCTTCGAGTGGACGCAGCTCGAAGGTCCCGCCTGCGCGCTCGACGACCCCGCGTCGGCCGCGCCGAGCTTCCAGGCCCCGCAGGCCGCGTCGGGCTACACCTTGCGCTTCTCGCTCAGGGTGAGCGACGGACTGAACTGGAGCGCGCCTGCGGAGCTCGTGCTCGACGTCCAGGCCGACGACGACCCGCCCGTCGCGGTCGCCACCGCGGCGCCCGAGAGCGCAACGGAAGGCGACCTGGTCACGCTCGACGGCACGCGCTCGTCGGATCCGGAGGGAGCGGCGCTTTCGTACTCGTGGACGCAGCTCTCGGGGCCGCGCGCGACGCTCTCGAATGGCCGCGAGGCCGTGTGCACGTTCCAGGCCCCGAACGAACTGGTGGACTACACGCTCGTCTTCGCACTCGTGGTTTCCGACGGAGCTCGCGACTCCGCCGCAGCCGAGGTCGAGGTCCGGGTGGGCGCGGGCGACGACCCGCCGGTGGCCCGCGCCGGAGAAGACTATTCGATCCCGCCGCTCGCCCCTGCGGGGCTCGACGGCTCGGGCTCCTTTGACCCGGAGGGGAAGCCCCTCTCGTACCGCTGGACTCAGCTCGCAGGACCCCCAGTGGCGCTCTCCGGGGCGCTCGGACCGTTCGCCTCCTTCACGGCGCCGGACGCCGAGGCCGAGATCACCCTGGTTTTTAGACTCGAGGTCTCCGACGGCGCGAGCAGCTCCGCCGACGAGATCGAGGTGCGCGTGGTCCCATCCGAGGCGGGGGAGGTGCCGGTCGCCTCCGGGATCCAGGTCTCGGCCTCGAGCACGCAGGCCGCGGTGACGTGGTCCACGGAGCCCGTCGCGGCCGTAGGGCTAGTGCGCTACGGGACCACGCGCGCGCTCGGCTCGGAGTCGCCGGAGGAGCTGAACTTCGAGACGTCCCACTCGGTGCTCCTCGACGACCTCAGGTCCGGCGCCACGTACTGGTTCGTCGTCCGCTCGAGGAACGCGGCGGGCGCGTGGTCGCTCTCGGAGCCGCGCTCCTTCCGGACGCTCCCGCCTTCCTCCGCGGACGACCCCGACGGCGACGGGATACCGGACTCGTGGGAGACGAGCTCGGGCTTCGAGTCTCCCTCGGCCTGCGGTCCCTCCGACGACCCCGACGGCGACGGCCTCTCGAACATCGACGAGTACCGCCACGGTACCGACCCGCACGCCTGGGACACCGACGGCGACGGCTTCGCGGACGGCTACGAGGTCCTGAGGGACTCGAACCCCACGAGGTCGGACTCGGTGCCTGAGCCTTTCGCGCCGAGGGCCGATCAGGGCTGCGGCGAGCCTGGCTCAGGCCCCGCGCTCGGCTGGGTCTTCGCGGCGCTCGCCGCGGCGGTCGTCAGGGTCCGCCGGGGCGGCGGTGGCCCTCCATGAGAGGGCCGGTCCGCCGGCCGCGGACCTCGAGGCGCGCCGGGCTGCCGGTCCTTGACTGCGGATTCCCCGAGGCTGAGGCTTTACCTGCGAAGGAGGCGCCATGAGGAGCGCTCCGGTCGCGGCAGGGCCGCTGTACAGTGCGAGGGTGAACAGGGTCCTCTTGAGCGCTGCTATGGCGGCGCTCTGCGCGCGGCTCCTGGCCGCCCCCGCCGCGACGGCGCAGACGGGCGACGTCCTCGTCCTCGTGAACGGCGAGCCCATCCCTCGCGAGAGCCTCGAAAAGATGACCTCCCGCCTGCGCGGCAGGCTCCCTGCGGACGCCTTCGCCAGGCTCGAACGCGAGGCGACGGGCACCCTCATCCAGGAGAAGCTCATCGAACAGTTCCTCCGGAAGGTGAACTTCGTCCCCACGAGGGCGGAGATCGACGCGGAGATCGCGAGGAAGAAGCGCATATACGAGTCGTCGCGCCGCCAGGGCTCGCCTTCGTTCGAGGAGGCCCTCAGGCAGAGTGGCGCGAGCGTCGAGCAGATGCGCGAGTCCCCTCCCGTTGGCATGAGGTTTTCCTGCTACGTCCGACGCAGCATGAAAGAAGAAGATCTGCTCCGCACGTTCGAGACCCAGCGGCGGGCCTTCGACGGGACCGAGGTCCGCGCGCGGCACGTGCTCCTCGACACGCGCGCGGTCCAGAGCGCCCAGGCCAAGGAGGCGTTGCGCGCGAAGGCCGAGGAGCTCCGCAGGCGGATCGTCGCGGGCGAAGACTTCGGCGAGATTGCGAAGGCCTACTCGGACTGCCCGTCCGCCGCCAATGGCGGGGACCTGGGATACTTCCCCCGCCGCGGCCGGATGGTGGAGCCGTTCGCCGCCGCGGCCTTCGCCCTCGATAAGTTTGGCGTCTCGCCGGTCGTCGAGACGCAGTTCGGCTTCCACATCATACAGGTGACTGACATCCGCCCGGGGAGACCCGTCACGCTCGACGAGGTGCGCGCGGAGGTCGAGGACGTCTGGGCGGAGTCCCGCGGGCGCGAGATCTACGAGGAGCTCGCCCGGACTGCGAAGCTCGAGTGGCCCCAGGGGCGCCGGTGACGCCCCGCCGTCGGCGCGAACGGGGATGCGGCCCTGGCGCCGGAGGCGTCCGGGCCCGACCTCCGGCGCACCCGATCCTCGGCGCCCGGGCAGGTCGATCCATGTGCGGCGCGGCTCGGACCGGTGGGACCGCGGCGCAGATAGGAGCTTGTGCCTCCTCTTCAGGCGGTCGGGGGATTTCCGCTCAGGCTTGGGAGGGCTCCGATGAAAGAGATCGCGGCCGACAAGGATCTGGTCGCCTGTTGCGGCCTCTATTGCGGGGCGTGCGGCGCCTACCTCAAAGGCCGCTGTCCGGGCTGCCGCGAGAACTCGAAGGCCTGCGTGCTCAAGATTCGTGAACTCGGCCTCGAGGGCTATGCCGCATTCATGGCGCAGCGAAAGCGACAGACGCTGCCGCGCCGGGAGAGGTGATCAGAAAGACGAGCAGAGGCACAGCAGACCGAGCCTACGGACGGCGCCAAGCGGGTCTCGAACCTCGCCGGGGCTCCACCTGCCCGGCGTCACGTTCGGGACCCTAGCTCGGCCGGCGCATGCGAACCGGTCCCCCAGGGGAGAATCGGATGAGCCTGGGGGGCCTTGCGCCGGACCGATCCGGGCCTTCTAATCCGCAGCGCGAGAGGCGGAGGGTCGGGCGGCCGTGCGGATGGTCGGGGTGGTGTTCAGGCGGGAGGACGTCCCGCGCGAGGCGGTCTCCTCGCGCGCGTGCGCGGTCATCGACGTCCTGCGCGCGGGGACCACTGTCGCGCGTGCGTTCGCCGCCGGCGCCCGCGAGGTGCGCCTCTTCCGTGGGCTGGACGAGGCTCGCGCCGCGCGCGCCCGTCTGGGGGCCGAGGCGCTCCTCGCCGGCGAGCGCGACGGGCTGAGGCCCGATGGGTTCGAGCTCGGCAACTCGCCGCTCGAGTTCACGCCCGAGCGAGTGGCGGGGAGGATCGTCCTGTTCACCACCACGAACGGCGTCTCCGCCCTGGCCGACTGCGAGCAGGCGCCCTTCGTGGCGATGGCCTCGCTCGTGAACGCCGGGGCCGTGGCGCGCGCGCTCGCCCGTAGGAAGGAGGACGTGCTCCTCGTCGCCTCGGGTACGAGGGGTCGCTACTCCGCCGAAGACGTGCTCTGCGCGGGACGCCTTGCCGAGAGGTTGCTCGACGAGGCCGCCGGCCCCCTCGCGCTCGACGACGGAGCGCTCGTCGCGCTCGAGTTCGCGAGGGCCAACGCCTCGCGCGAGCTCGACGTGCTCGCGCGGAGCGAGCACGGCAGGACGCTCGTCTCGCTAGGCCTCGGCGCCGACCTCGAACTCTGCGCGGAGGCGGACTCGGTCGCTGTCGTGCCCGTCATGGCGAGGGACCCGCTCAGGCTCGTCGCCGCGGCGCACGGCGGCAGGGAGGCGCCTCTTGGAAGCCCTGGCCGGGCCGGAGACGCGAGGGGAGGCTAGGCGGTGCCGGGGTGGCTCGAGCCGTACGTCCTCTGCTTCGTTCCGCTCTTCGCAGCGATAGACGCGGTGGGGGTCGCGCCGTTCTACTTCGCCACGGTCGAGGGGGAACCCGAGAGGGCCAGGCGGAGGGTGCTCTTCTACGCCCTGGTCACCGCCGGGGCCGTGGGGCTCGTCTTCCTCTTCCTCGGAAACTGGCTCCTGGGCCTGCTCGGGGTCACCGTTCCCGATTTCCAGATCGCGGGCGGCGTCCTTCTCCTGGGCATAGCGATGGTGGACCTGGTCATGGCCGACAAGGGCGCCAGACGCACGGGCATGGGGTCCGGAACATCTCCTGAGGGAGCGGGCGAGGAGCTCGGCGCGGTCCCTCTGGGCGTCCCGCTGGTGGTGGGTCCCGCCACGATCACGACCTTGATCGCGCTCTATGCGAGATTCGGCCTGTTCCCGGTCCTCGTCGCCTTCCTCGCGAACATAGCGCTCGCAGGGGTCGTGTTCTGGCAGGCGGACCGGATGCTCCGGTTCCTCGGGCGCGCGGGGGCGCGGGCGATCGGCAAGGTGGCGAGCCTCCTCCTCGCGGCGATAGCGGTCAAACTGGTGAGGGTGGGGCTCGAAGAGTCGATCGGGGCCCTGGGACGCTGACGCTGCGGGGGGAGGGATGGCATTGTCCGAACAGCGAAGGCCGTCGGGACGTCGGCGCGCCGCGAGCGACGCGCGCGAGAAGTCCGAGCCCTCGGTCGAGCCGGCGCGCCGAGAGGGAGGGCTTCCGCAGGAGACCGGTGCGCCCGGTCCCGTTACCTCGCCCGCTCCGGCGCCTCCCGGCCCCGTCATGGCCGAGGGCCCTCCAGTCGAGGCGCGGCCGGCCGACGAAGAGGGCGGCGCCTCTGCGGAGATGTCGGCCGGAGACTGGTCGCTCGATGCGGATGTCGGCGTCTCCCTGGCTGCTCGCCGCGCCGACGACGCGCCGGGGCCGCCCGACGCTGGTTCTGGGACCGCCCGCCACGGCCGCGGGGCCGACGGCGAGGAGGAGGCCGAGGCGGAGACCCTCAGACTCTCCGAGTTCCTGCGCGACTCGGTCGTGGCGGTGCCCCTCGCGGCTCGCGAGCAGGAGTCCGCCGTCCGCGAGCTCGTGGGGCTCCTCGTCTCGGCCGGGGAGTTGCCCGGCGAGCTCGCGGCTGCGGCCCTCGAGTCGACCAGGGAGCGCGAGGCCATCCGCCCGACCGGGTGGAAGTACGGGCTCGCCTTCCCGAACGGCCGGGTGAAGGGACTCAGACGGATCGTCGCGGCCGTGGGGGTTTCGCAGACCGGGATCGCCTTCAACTGCCGCGACGGGCTGCCGGCGAAGATCGTGGTGCTTTTCCTCTTCCCGGAGGCGCGCTACGCGCGCTTCGCCCCGGCCATCCAGGACGTGGCGGAGCTCTTCGAGGACCCGGTCCTGCGCGAGCGCGTCATCGCGGCGCGCACGGCATCCGAAGTGGTTGAGGCCATCGAGGAGGCCGAGACCCATGCCGTCGCCTGAGGCCGCCCGCAGCGCGCCCATACGGCTCGGCGTGGCGTCGTGGCTCCTCGGCCCGCTTCCCCTCGCCGAACGTCTGCGCTGGGCGGCGGAGAGCGGCTTCCGCTCGGCGAGCCTTCTGGACTCGGAGCTCGCCCCGTCGGGGGCGAGCGCAGCACCGGTAGGCGAGATCGCGCGCTCTCTCGAGGTCTCCGGGCTCGAGGCGACCGTCCACGCCGCGCCGGGTCCCTCCGACTCGCTCGAGCGGAAAGAGTCCTTCGCGCGTTCGGTCGCCGCCGCGGCCGAGCTCCAGCGGGCGACGGGGCGCGTCCTCTGCTTTTCGATCGACCCCGCCTGGCGGGGCGGGCGCAGGGTGGAATACGACCCCGACGCCACGCTGCGCGCCCTCCAGCAGGCCGCGCTCGCCCTGGAGGGCCTCGGGGTCGCGATCGCCGTCGAGAACTGGAAGATCAACCCCGAGCCGGCGGAGTTCGGGCGGCTCGCCGCGGAGCTCGCGCCGGCGAGGCTCGGGCTCGTTCTCGACCTCGGCCACCTGAACGTCGCCTCGCGCGACCCCGCGCGCGCGGTGGGGTCGTTCCCGATACCTGTGCACGAGGTCCACGTCCACGACAACGCGGGCGACTCCGACGATCACCTGCCGCTCGGCCGGGGCAGTCTCCCGCTCGCCGAGATCGCCTCCGCGATCCGGGCCCGTGGCGAGCCTCTGGCCTGGACCCTCGAGATCCGGGCGGCCGCCGAGATGGCTGGATGCACCATCGCCGACCCCGCGGCGCGGGAGACGCTGCTCGATTCGCTCCGGAGGCTCTCTACGGCCCTGGCCCGGCGCCCCGCCTGAGCTCGGCCGGGGGGAACTGCGCGAATCGCCCGCGCCGCGTTGCGGCGCGCAGCCGGGGCGTATACAATCCCGTCGGCGGGCGGAGGCCGGGCAACATGGCATTCCAGGGCGACCTGCGCAACATCAACCTGGCGACCGTGTTTCAGAACCTCCAGCAGAACATGCAGTCCGGCACCCTCAGGGTCTATCGCGAAGGCAGCGAGCGGTTCCTGTACATCCGCGAGGGCAGGATCGCGATGCTCTCCTCGGGCGTGGGCTCGGAGACGCCCGTCGGCGAGTACCTGATGCGCGCGGGAAAGATCACCGCCGAAGACCTGGACTCCGCCCAGAAGCGCCGCCGGAAGGGCGCGCGGCTCAGCGGGTACCTGGCGCGCGCGGGCTCGGTCGACGACTCGGACATCGCCGAGGCCATCCGGCAGTACGTCGAGGAGGAGATATACGACCTGTTCACCTGGCCCGACGGTCGCTTCGAGTTCGAGGAGGGCGAGCCGTCCGAGGAGGTCTTCGACGCGGAGATCCGCTCCGCCGGACTCCAGCTCGACCCGAACGGGATCATCCTGGAGGCCGCCAGGCGCGTGGACGAGTGGGAGCGCATCAACCGCGTCGTGGGCAGTCTCGGGGAGATCTACGTCGTCCGCCGGGAACGCATGGCGGACGTGGAGAGTCTTTCCGACGCCCGCGCCAAGCGCGTGGCTGCGCTGCTCGACGGGCGGCGCGACGTGGCCGCGGTGATCCGCGACTCCGGCGTCGGGCGCTTCGCGGCCTGCCAGGCCCTGTCGCGGCTCATCTCCGATCGCATGGTGCGACCCGTCTCCGCCGACGAGCTGCGGAGGCTCGCAGAACAGGCGGAGTCCGCCCGGGCGATCGACGAGGCCATACGCCTGATGCGCAAGGCGCTCGAGCTCGAGCGCAACGACCTCGCGCTCAGGAGGCGCCTGGCGGAACTCCTGGAACGCTCGCTCGATCGGCAGGAGGCCGCGAGCGAATACAAGCTCCTGGCTAACTCCCTGATCGACTCGGGCAAGATCGGCGAGGCGGCGGACGCCCTGAGGCGCGCAGTGGCGCTCGCCCCCAACGACGTGGCCGCGCGAGAGAAGCTCTTCCAGATCATGGCCGAGTCCGGCGGGAAGACCGTGGCCCTGGAGGCGGGGCTGGACCTCGCAGGGATGTACTCCTCGCTCGGTCTGAACGAGAAGGCGCGGGTGGTCCTCGAGAAGCTCCTGGCGCTCGGGCCGTCTGACAGGCTTGCGATCGAGAACAAGCTCGTGGAGGCGCAGCTCGCGGTCGGGGACGTCAAGGCTGCGATCGAGACCCGCCGGAAGATCGCGCGACGCTTCATGAAGTCGCGGGATTATGACGAGGCCGCAGCTGAGTACGAGAAGATCCTCAAGCTGGACAGCAAGGACGACGAGGCCCGCAGGCGCGTCGCCGAGATCCAGGCCGGCGTCGTCGAGAGGATGCTGGAGCGCAGGCGGCAGGTCGTCAGGTCCGCGATCATCGCGACCGTTGCGCTTCCCCTCTTGACGTTCGTGGTCCGGGAGCTCGCCTCGCGTCCCGCCGAGACAGCGGCGAGGGCCGCCTCGGCTCGCGCGGGCAGGGCCGCGGCCGGGATGCACGAGAGGGGGCGGCTCGCGCTCGAGCGCGGGTCCGCCGCGGACGCGGTGGCGGCCTTCTCGGGCGCGGCGGCGGGCTTCGAGGAGGCCGCGCGGAGCCTCGCGGAGTTCAGGGGCAGGTGGGGCTGGACGCTGGCGTCGCGCTCGGTCGCGGGCGAGCTCTCGGAGACGAGGAGACTCGCGGCAGAGTCGTATCTAGCTGCGGCTGCGGCCTGCGAGAAGCTCGCCAGGTTCCAGGAGGCGCACCGCATATACACCAAGCTCACCCGCTCGCCGGACGTGCCCGCCGAGATCGCCCGGAACGCCCGCGAACAGATGGAGCGCCTCGAAAGGCGAAAGCTCGCCCGGCCGGAGGAGCCCGCCAGATGAGCGAACGCCCTCCCTCCGGCACCGACCCCAGCATCCTCAAGCGGGTCGCCGGCGAGATCCGCAGGAAGATGGATCTCGAGGCGAGCCTGGGCGTCGCGAGGCGCCGCCAGCGCGTCATGCTCCCCCCGCCCCCGAAGCTCGCCGGCTACGAGTTCGACAGCGCCTACTACCCCGCCGCGGAGATCGGTGGGGACTTCTACGATTTCGTGCCCCTGGGAGACTGCCGGGTGGCCGTGCTCATCGGGGACGTGTCCGGCCACGGCGTGGAGGCGGCGATAGTGATGGGCATGGCGAAGAAGGCCCTGTCGATCTTCGCCCGGTCCGCCTCCGGACCGAAGGAGGCCCTGGTCCTCGGCAACGACGACCTCTCCGCGGACTTCGACTCCGAGACCTACCTGACGGCCGTCTGCGCGTTCCTGGACGCGCAGGCGGGCCGCCTCGTCCTCGCGAGGGCCGGCCACCCTTTGCCCGTGCTCGTGAACCCGAGGCGCAAGCCCCCCCATGAGCTCCTCAAGTCGCCGGGCATGATGCTCGGGATGCACGCGGGCGAGGTCTTCTCCAGGTCCGTCGAGGAGCTCGCTGTGGACCTGGTGCCTGGCGACACGGTGTTCTTCTACACGGACGGTCTGATAGAGGCGCGCAGTCCCTCGCTCGAACAGTACGGGCTCGAGAGGCTGCTGGGCGTGCTCGACGCCCGCGCGCGGGCGAAGCCGCAGGAGATGTTGCGGGCGGTGCGCGAATCGCTCGACGAGTTCCGCGCCGGCGCTGAGGTCGAAGACGACATTACGATGATCGCGCTCCGGCGCGCGCAGTGAGCGCCGCTTGCGCACGGGAAGAGAAACGTGGCTGTCGGCTCGAGTCGCCCGGTCGAAAACCCTGAAGTCGGCCGAGGCCGGGAGCCGACAGGAAGAATGGCAAAATAGCTTATCGTTGCTCTGTAGAAAAGTCCTCCAGAGACGTTTGAGGAGCATCAGGTTGTGCACCAGGACCCGCAGGCTCGCTTCGCGCTTCTGCCCGGTCCAGGAGGTGGCCCGGAGCGCCGAACCCAGCAG
>Ga0272448_1000078_pt1 | contig 134198 bp, 140 predicted proteins | sample YNPCB0191_FD_202220 | JGI IMG/M metagenome (GOLD analysis project Ga0272448, IMG submission 202220) | Hot spring sediment microbial communities from Yellowstone National Park, WY, United States - YNP-CB-019-1 | ecosystem: Environmental > Aquatic > Thermal springs > Hot (42-90C) > Sediment... | reverse complement strand
GCAGTTTCAAAACCATTGTACTTCATCAAACCCACCCTTTTATTATTTGACGCATCTACAATCACACCACTATTCTCATTATTTACAAAAATATTTCCTCCTTGTAATTCTAATTTTTCTGTTGGACCTGTTGTTCCAATACCCACATTGCCGCCAACGCTTGCTAAATAAGCGCTTTGGGTAACTTTTAAAACTCCTGATGCCTGTTGCGACCAGTCTCCAACTGCCAATCCACCTGTTCCAATAGCTACGGGTTTAAATAAGGCAATGGCAGGATAACTGCCATTTGGATTAATCCTAAGCCAATCTGTTTGATTTGTTTCAACAATACCGTATCCAGATGAATTAATTATTCTTGAACCAGTTATTTTAATGTCGCCAGACACTTCTAATTTTGTTGTGGGATTTACTGTTCCAATACCAATATTATTGTTCTTTATTGTTAAAATATCTGAATTATTGGCATTTAATACAAAGGCATCATCCATTCCTAGTTTAAACTTTAATGGATTAGTGCCGCCCTGACGAGAAAGACGTAATATTTCATCAGAGTTATGAGACACTTCTAATTTTGCTGCTGGATTCGTTGTTCCAATGCCCACATTGGTGCCATTATCATAAATAACAGAGTTCATAATAGAAGTAGGGCCGCTCCATTTAGCAATATAATTTTGCGTGCCACTACCGCTTACTCCACCCCCGCCTGCTGGCCAGACACTTATACAAGCAGCTCCAAGGCAAAACTCATTTGCTTTTACAGTGCCATTAACATCAAGCTTTTTTGTTGGACTTGCTGTCCCAATGCCCACATTGCCGCTATTGTCAATTATCATTTGGGTAGTAAAGACACCACCTGTTACACTGGCTTGGTTAACTTGTCCGAAACGTAAAGAAACAGTATTTCCATGAACTAAGGCAGTTTCAAAACCATTGTACTTCATCAAACCCACCCTTTTATTATTTGACGCATCTACAATCACACCACTATTCTCATTATTTACAAAAATATTTCCTCCTTGTAATTCTAATTTTTCTGTTGGACTTGCTGTCCCAATGCCCACATTGCCATCAACCGTACAAAGTAAAGTCTGGTGATCAACTGTAAGGCCGCCGAGCCGCAAAGTTCCACTTTTAAATTGCTCAATATTAGAAGTGTTAAGGGGTGGATAAACATTTCCTGCTGGCGGTGGTTGTGTTGGTTCTGTCCAACCTAAAGCATAGAAAAAAACCACAAAACAGAGAACTAAAACGCTAAAAATTAAAGAAATTTTTTTATGTGGTATTTGTTTTTTCGTATTCATATTTTTAAAATGATTTATTTATAAAAAAAGGTAAACCTTTATATTATTATTTATTATTTTCAAAAAACTTAAACTTATTTAATTTTATTTAACTCTTCTAATTGCTTTTTAATTTCCTCATTAGAAGGGGAAGGAATTTCTTCTTTTTGTTTTTCAAGTTCCTCTAATTGTTTAATTATTTTTTTACTTTCTGCCTCTTTTTTTAATTTCGTGGTTATTATATTTTTTTCCGGCGCTAACAATGATATTGACCTGGAAAAACTAAAAATACACCATAAAAGCGCAATAAAAACGCATAAAGTAAATAATAAAGCAATTTTTAGATACAATAAAGAATTTTCATCGGGTTTTTTTATGGGTATTTTCATAATTATATCATTATCCTATTTTAACTTATTAAAAATTAATATCAATACCATTACTTTATTATTTACTTTTTATATATTATATCAATAATGCCCCTATGGTTTAATGGTTTCTTTTTAATATATAATTATTTCTAATACTTCTAAAGATTTTTTATATTTAAAAATTAAAAGGTCTGGGATTAATAAATAACCCAGACCATTTGGCGCAAACGCACCCAAAAATTTAAAAAACTTTAATTTGAATAGTAAACCATTACTTGGTAAAAGCGACTTTTTACCTCCGACTCTGGAGGAACATCTACTATTTTCAGTTCAACATTATCAGCCCAAATAGGGCTTGGTTCGCCTATGGGATACCAGGGACCAGTAAGGCGATCCGAGTAAAAAAGTTGATATTGGTAGTTTGTAAAAACCGGAAAAATCCTAAAAACAAACGAGTTGTAAGCGCCCCTTTCAACCTTAATAGAAGGCTTAACAGGCAAAATCCATTGATTAAGTTTTAAACCCCAAACCTTCCCATTAGTGTGGCCCGGGGATCCAGGTGGCGGGCAGAAACGCTCTGCCCAATATAATAAATTATCATCTTTGTTTATGCCTATATCTATACACTCATCCTCCCTCTCATCGGGTAAGGTTATTATGAAAAATTCCTTATTATTCCCATTACTTAAGTCGCAACCATAAATATTAATAATATTATGCTCCTCCTCAAAGTAAGGATGCTCACTCCAAATTATAGTATCGCCACAAAATCCAATCATCTCCTTATCAATGTCTCTTGTTAATCTGTTCGTACAAACATCAAATTCGGTTCTGGTTTCAATATTATAAGCAGTAATTTTAGATGCATATTCTCCGTCTATGTTGTATTTTCCTTTATAAATTCCCTTATCCTGAATTTCTTCTACCCAAGATACAAACCTACCGCTAATTTGAGGGGAGCTACAAACCACATTGCTAGCTACCAAAAATAATTCTTTGGTGTATAAATTATATGCAAGGATATGTTCTTTATTTAGATACTCTTCACTATATCTATTAGTTCCTGGAGGAGCCAATTTTGGTTCCGGCCAGACAACCCAATTACCGCTAATAGAAGGATTAGACCATCCATCCACATAATACTGTTTATCAGCATCACTGCGGCCACTTTTATAAATAGTTTCACTCTTTCCGGTTTTAATATTATAAACTTTAATATCAAAACCTTTTCTATAGACCACTATGTCCTTTTCGATCCGGGGATTACAGGTGGTGAATGATAAAATATCAATTAAAAACTTCTCCTTAACCTCCATATTATAACCATAAAGATATAAGGTATGAAAATAGTCTCTCTTGTCATATACAATGTAAACTGCGTTGTCGCCATCAATATTAAGATTGTAATGAAATAAATGATCGCTATTTGAATCAAAAATAATGTTTTTTTCGCCAGTTAAGCGATTGTAAATAAAACTATACCTATGTTCACTATTAAACTCACAAACAATAAGCCACTTAGCGTTCATGGCTTCAATAAATATAGTATAATCAGGATCTTCCCAAATAAGGAATTTCTCCGGTTGAACACCAAAGAGATTCTGTATAAAGAGATTCGGTATTATAAAAAAGAAAAAAAATATTAGCCACTTGGCTTTTCTTGTTCTCATTTGTCCTTCACCTTCCTTTCTTGTTTTTGTGGCTTTTTAATTGGTAAGGTTCTGTTCTTTAAGGTTCTTTAAAAGAACTCTAAAAGAACTCTTCTAATTTTAGTTTAAAACACCACCACTTTCTGTCAAGAGGTTGTTTTAAATTAGTCAGTATTTAAATTTCTTTGCGAAACAGTGGTTTTAATTTTTAAAGTGGGTTGATTACCGCTTCCTTTTGCTTTAACCTCCATAAAAATTTCTACTTTGGGTTGCTCGCCGCTTTTGTCTCCTGAAACAGAGACACGAAAATCATTTACTTCAAAATTTTCTGAAATTAAATCATAAGAATTGTTATTTTGATCTACCTTCAATCTTTTAACTCCATCATCTAAATAAAATCTCCAGCACTGACTCGGATTATGGTAGGTTAGAAATTTTATACTATTATTTTCTACCCGATAGTTTAAATTAGAAATGCCTGTACAATTTCCTGATTTATCTTTTTGAGCCATTCTAATTGCCCGGCTCATATATTCCATTGCATAACTGGTTTGGTCTAAAAGTTGCTGATAAGTCAAGTTATATCTTTGAAGTTTAATCGCAGTAGTAAAAATACCGCTAACAGCGCCAACGGTTATAAAAAACACGCTAATAACAACTAGCATTTCTATGATAGTAAAACTTTTATTAATTTTAAAATTTAAAAGTTTTAACATATTATATTTTATAAATAAAAAATTACTGACTGTACCAATTATACAAATTTTCCATTGCCGCCACACTATAATTTTTGCCATTTTGTTTCCATTCTACCTTAACCAAAACTTCCATTTTTTTTAATTCGCCATCATCGGAATGATTAATGGTTATTTTTTTAGAAAACCTTGAAAAGGGATCATCATAGGATATACTCTCAGTTGAAGAAATATCACGGTCCCACTGTTCTTTTTGTAACCAATTTCTATCTCTTATATTTCTAACATTTTCAATTTCTTCTTGCGCCAAATAAGCAGCTATTAAACGGGAACTGGCAATTGAATTATAAATAATTATCTCTTGGACAATACTATAAATACCTAAAAGAGCAAACGAAATTACAAAAATAGCCACTATCAATTCAAGCATTGTAAATGCTTTTCTCTTTTTTATATTTTTAACATTTTGATCCAGCATTTCACTTTTTTATTAATAAAATTACTAAAATTCTAATAATCCACTTGTATTGCTCTGGCAGTATCTTTATAGCTGCCATGGGAAATAAGGCAATAATTATCAGCAGAACAATTTGGAGCGTCTTTTTGTTTTATTTCAATATAGTATTTTGCTTTTTCATTATTGGGTAAACTTAAAAAACAAGAATGAGATTCATTACTACAATTATTAGTTTGTTGAGGATTTGCCCGAAAATTTAAAATCCATTCTATTCCGCTTTCGGCAGCGTAAAAAGCAGTCACTGAATTTTCCATTCCCCTAATCATTTTTATTTGTTTAGCCAAAATTGCGCTTAAACCCAAAACTACGGCAAGCAAAATGGTTATAATTACAATACTAAGATACAAAGAAACGCCTCTGTTTTTATAATTATTATTTAACATAAATTAAACCAGCTTTATTTACTATAATTTTCTTTATTTTTGATGGGTCATTTATTAAATGAATCTCTATTTCCGTATCATTGCCCAAATCATTCCCCTCCCCAATACCCCCACTATGCTTTAAAGAAACAACTGGATCAGGAGGTTGAAAAAATATATTAATATGTTCTTTTTCTAAGGTGTTTATTTCTATTCCCTCTTCAAAATCAATATCAATTTCGTCATCAGTTTGTTTATCATAAACCTTATTGTCATTCTTATCACTAAAAAGAATATAATTTTTTGACTTCCCTTCTAAATATATTCCATAGCCATATATTTCTTCTTGGCTTCCTTGTTTTTTTTCGCTTGCCAAAGCCATTGCCTGCGCCCTTCTTATGTCTTGAGCCAATTGATATGCTGAACGTAAAAGAGCAAACTGATCTTTAGTAGATTTATAATATGGTATAAACACAATAGATAAAATCCCAATAAGGGCAGTAACCACAAAAAGTTCGGTTACGGTAAAAGCTCTTTTAGAGAGATTTTTTAATTTATAGTCTCCAATTTTCATTTAAATTTAATAAGTAAAAGGCATTAATTTCGCAATTTTTGCTTTTAAAATATAAATCACTACGGCCTTACCTCTTTCCATTTGGGCAAACGCAATTGAGGCAAACCGCTTACTTCTATCGTCTGGGTTTTGCAACAACTATAATTAGAACCATAAAAGTCTAATTGCGAATCTTCATATTTGTCTCCATATCCATCATTATCCCAAGCTTGAAGTTTAATTTCAATTTGCTGGGGAGCTGTGTTAAATTTGATCGTCTTTTCCTTAGATTTAAAACTAAAAGATTCTCCATTATCGCCGTTAACACTCCATTCCCAGTTTGTAATTGGGCTACCGTCATTAGGAGTTTCGTCTTTTACAGTGAGGGTTTGGATTTGAGAATTATATGAAGATGAAAAATCTACTTTTGGAAATGAATGCTTTGGAGTTGTAAATGAAAAGTTATGGGTCTGTATTATCTTGTTATTATTATTAGTATCTAATATATAAAGAGAGCATTGATAGGTAGAATTATAACTAAAAAATGATCTATTATTGTATTGGAAAAACCCCTGGTCTACAGGCAAGTAATCAGTATTTAAATAATTATTAGAACCCTTCCGTGCTGTAATTTTAATCTTATAATGTGTATTGTCCCCGGAATATGTCCATTTAAAAATTATGTAATCAGGTCCAATCTCATTTTCATTATTACAATAATTTGGCTGCTCAACTTCTATATTTGTAACAGTCGGCTCGCCTAAACTCTTAACTTCTAAGCTAGGACAGCTAACACTATAGCTTTTATTATTTGAAGCAATTGAAACATTAGCAAATTTTGTTCCTGCTGATTCATAAGGCACAGTTAAAGGGTTTTGGGTTTTATTTTCTATTTCAGGATGGCCTGACCATAAATATGTATAACTACTACTACCATATAAAAAATCTGCTTGCCATTTAACGGTTGTATTGGTATTGGTCTCTGTTATTTCATCTCCCGCTTCATTATAAACTTTACAAGTACATCCGCCGGGCGCCGTTTGAAACTGTGGGTCAGATTTGTCTGTTTCAATTGATTCATTTGTGTTTTTATTTAAATAAACAGCAGAAACACTAAATTTGTATAACTCTCCCGGATTTCCGGTAAAAAAATATGTGGGATTAATAACCTCTTTTTTAAAATTATCATCTACATATACTTTATACCCTTCTATTTGATAAACAGATGAAGCTGGCAATGACGGAACGCTCCAAGAAAGTTCAATTTTTCCTTCATTGCATAAAACCTGTTCTGGTTTATTTAAAGCAGGTTTTGCTTTGGACACATCAGCATCAGAAATTATTTTAACTGAACAACTGGTAGAAATGGTAGAAACAGAAACAGGAGGATTCGAAAGAAAGGTTACAGTAAGATTTGCCTCTTTTTCTCCGACTGTATCATATGTTTTAGAAACTGTGGGAGTATTCCCCCAAAGCCCATCATCACCACTCCACATATATTGCAATTGCGATGCGTTATTAGATGATAAAACCTTGGATAACCACAAAACAGGTTGATTTACAAAATAAGATGGAGATGCGCTTTCACATAAAACCTGATTCTCAACTACTTCTAAATTACATTCGCTTGTTACTCTTTTCCCTCCTGAGCTTACTGTTACTTTAACAGTTTTATTTCCAGATTCCTTATAGGTGGTTGTAAAATTACTGTTTTGAGGATTCTGACCCTGAAAAAATCCCAAATCGCCGCTCCATTCATATGAATAATTGCCAACGCCTCCTTTGGGAACAGCAACCCATTGAACTAAATCATTTATAGCAGCAGGATTAGGACTGCCAAAGCAGCTAACCCTAAAGGAATCTAAAATATTAACAGTATTAGAACAAATGGCTTTTTGTTCTTTAGTTCCTTTTTTGGCTAGCACTGAAACAGTGGCATATTTATAACCAGGATTATTGTATGTCTTTGCTATGCTTACACTATTTCCGGAAAGACCATCGCTTCCAGACCACGTATAAGAAACTGTTGCGCCGCTTTCTAAACCAGATAAATTAACCTGCCAAATAACCTGCTCTCCTATTTCAGCCTCAGAAAGAGACGCAGAAACTGTGCAAGAAAGAGCATTTGGCAATGAATCATTTTTATTAATTGTTATAACAGAAGATTCTGTCCAACTGGCTGGAACTTGGCTAACAAATTCTTTAATACGATCCTCTATAAAGTACCTAAAATCAGAGGGAAATCTATAATCTATTAACTGCGCTTCTTGAGGTTGAAAAAAGTGTACCTTGATTGAATTATATAAGCTACGATAATAATTAATATCGTTATAAAAATTTGTTATATTCTCAGAATTTGGTTCAAGGTTTGGACAATAATAATATGAATAATAATCCTCCGAATTATCAAAGTAAAACTGGTTTTCACTACAAAAATCTTTCAACATTTCAGGAACACTATAATAAACTACCGACCGAGGTTTTAAAGTAGCGCAACCAAGAAAGGGAGTGTAAGAACCAATTGCCTTGGTTTCATAATTTTTTACTCTATTTATATGCTTGTCTTGAAAAGCATAAGAACCGCTGGAAGCGCTAAGTATCTCGCCATTATCATAATCAAAATCAGTATAATATTTAATTATACCTCTATCAGAAGCATAAACACCAAAAACGGTTTTATCGTCCGTTGTGGTAATAACTGCCAAAGGATATAAAGGATGTATTTTTAAAAAATTATTATTACCTATACCACCCAAACTGTTCCAGTTTTGTGTTGGTTCTTGTCCTGTTATAGAACTAAAAGAAAAAGTGCTGGGATTAGAACCCTGGGCTAATGTTTCAAAAAATGTATTATTTACTATTTCATAATCCTGAGAAAAAATACTATCAACATCTTGAGAGTTTCCTAAAAAAAGATTTCCTGAATTAACAAGAGATGAATTACCAAAAGAACAGGAACCAATTGTTTGGGTTTGAACCTGCGCCCCAATATTACCATTAAAATTTTTGTAATTACAATAATTTTCATTAACTCCTTCATTTGAAGACACCGAATGGCTTAAACTGATTTTTTCATAATAAGCATTTTGAAAATTAGCGCCAATTTTATAACTTATTTCCTGCATCAAGTTTGGACTATTACACTCACAAGGTATTACTAAGGTTCCATTTATATAACATAGGCAATATTTTTTCATTTGAAACGAAGGAATATTTGGGGGAGATGTAACACTTACAGATAAAGATCCACTATGATTAGCGCTGCCACTAATACCTTTGTCGTTATATTCAGGATACACCACATCACAACTTGCAGAACTACTACCTGAAAACTGGTAATTTAAGCTTTCCGCAATTGTTGTTTCTATTTTTACAAACAGGCAAAACGCAATAATAATTAAAAAAGACGCTAAAATTATTTCTTTTTTAAGTTTAAAAAATTTTATCATAATTTTACGTTTTATTTAAATTTGGCAAATAAATTTATTTACTTATTATTTATTTAAAGCTTTAAGAATTTTTCTTACTTCTTCGTCTGTAAACTTATACTGTTTAATCCGCGGTCCGGCCAATTCCTTAAAAATCTCATTTTTTTCCGACGCTGTTAAGGGGTTGGGATCAGAAACACGTTTTAAAATTTCTGCTTTCTTTGCCTCTAAACCGCTGCTAAATTGGAAAGCAGGAAATGATTTTAAAACAAAACGGGTATAAAATAAAACCCCAAAAGAAATGGCTAAGGCAAAAATTATAATAATAGTAAGGTAAAAAATTGATTTTTTATCTGGTTTTTTTATTTCTATTTTCATACTTTTATTTTATTATTTTATTATTATTTATTATTTTTATTTTTTATCTTCCAATTTAAATTTTCTAAATGTTAAAAAGAACCAAATAATAAGAAACTATCTTTTCTCCCCAAAACAAAGCAATTAATGTTCCGATGACCAAAAACGGTCCGAATGGCACTTCGCTTTTTAATGTCTTTTTTTTGGCTAATATTAATCCTATTCCTATTATAGCGCCAATTAAAAAAGATAAAAAGAGGGCAACTAAAATGTTGGGGAAACCCAAAAATAAGCCCATAAAAAAAGATATTTTTATGTCGCCTATTCCCATCCATTTGCCGTTAGATATTAAAACTATTATTAAAAAAAATAGTCCTGCGGCTAATGCGCTCAAAATCAAGTTATAAAAAGTGGCGTATTGTTTCAAAAATAAAAAATGAAAATCAAAAAGTAAAACCAATATAATTAGGGGATAAATTATTTTATCCAAAACAATAAAATACTTTAAGTCAAAAACAAAAATAATTATTAAAAAAGAAATAAGCAACCAATAATAAAAAAGTTTCCACAAAGAAAACGGCAAATCTGGAAAAAAAATAAAAGAAAAAAGGAAAAGAATAGCAAGCGATACTTCCACCAAAGGGTACTGCCAAGAAATTTTTTTACCGCAATAACGACATTTGCCTTTTAGAAAAATAAAACTAAAAATAGGAATCAAATCCAGCCATAATAATTTGTGTTTGCAAAAAGGACAAAAAGACCTTCCCTTTAAAAAACTATCACCTGTTTCCAAGCGATAAATCACGCAATTTAAAAAACTGCCAATGGTTAATCCAAAAATAAAAATAATTAATTGATAAATAAAATTAACATCCATTATTTTGTTTTTTTAAAAATAAAACAGAAAAAATTTCCTTAGTTAACAATATTTATTAAGGACAAGCTTCAAGATTTTCACAGGTATTATTTATTTCTTTTGCAACGCCATTATTGTCAACACAATAATAATTATCTGATGATCTTAATTTAGCACAGGCTACCCAGTAAGTGTCATCAACTCTACCCCATATTAAACTAGAACCATTTATGCTAATTGCCTCGCTTATCCTACTAACATCACCAGAATTTTGATTAAATCCCTCATAACTATCACTATTTTCTGTGGCATAAAGTTCAGCTGCATCTCTTAAGTTAATTAAATCTGCTTTAATTGCTGCGTCTCTTGCCTTATTTCTGGCAGTGCTTAATGAAACTAAAACAATAGTTGCCAAAATGCCAATAATGGCAATAACCACTAATAATTCAATCAGGGTAAAACCTCTTTTTTTCATAGTTTTATTTTATTTTAACTTTTACTTATATTATTTCCAATTGCTATTTTCTTATATAATTTATATAATAATCATTTTATAATTTTATCATAAAAAAATAAAAAATTAAATAAATCAGCGGAAAATAATTTCCGCTGATTTAAAACTATCCCAACTATATTATTCTAAATTCGTTGTGGTTTTTAAGCACTATTATATTAAGGGCAGCTAATCGAACTATTATTACAAGCAGTAGTAGTTTCTTTTGCATTACCAGCAGAGTCAACACAAAAATATGTTGTTGTTGTTGTTCCTGGCGCTTTTAATTGAGCGCAAGCAACCCAAGTATCAGCGACATTCTGACCCCAAACTACACTATATCCAAGATTACCAATTGCGGTTGATATTTTTTGAGCCTCAGGACTGGTGCTAAAATTAGTATAACTATTATTATGATCTTGGGCATAAAGTTCAGCAACAGATCTTAAGTTGGACAAATCTGCTTTAACTGCTGCGTCTCTTGCCTTATTTCTGGCAGTGCTTAATGAAACTAAAACAATGGTTGCCAAAATGCCAATAATGGCAATAACCACTAATAATTCAATCAGGGTAAAACCTCTTTTTTTCATAGTTTTATTTTATTTTATTTTAATTATTTTTTTATTTTTATTTATTATTATTTTCGACCTTTTTGTCTTTTTTATTATTTTATAATTTTATTATCATTATATAAACTATAAAAATTACCACCCCTGTTTTATTTATTTTTAGTATAACATAATTTCTGTCAAGAGGGAATTGGAAAATAAAAAACTTTTATCTCTACATATTACTAAAGCCAGTGGAATAAATTGGCAAAAGAACAGAAGCAATTAATACAGCTGCGCCGCCACCTAATAAAATAATAAGAAGCGGCTCTAAAATCCGAACCAAACTATCTAAACCCCTGTCCACTTCTCTTTGATAAAAGTTTACCACATTTTTTAAAGAAGAATCAAGCGTACCCGTTCTTTCTCCCACTGCCACCATTTGATAAAAAAGCGGAAAAATAAAAGCAGGGTATTTTTCCAAAACAGAACTAATGGGATTTCCCTTTTTTACCTTGTCCATTGTTTCTTCAATAATTTTCTGATAACAGTTATTGCCCACCACCATTCCCGTAATCTCCAATGCCCGAACAATAGGCAAACCGCCAGAAATCAAGGTGGAAAGATTTAGAGCAAGGCGGGCAAGATAAAGTTTTTTTAAAAAAGAGCTCAAAAAAGGAATTTTCAGCAAAAAGTTATCCAAAATCGCCTTTCCTTTTTTTGTTTTAATAAACTGAAAAAAAGCCACAATCAAAGCAATAAAAGTCAAAAAAATCCACCAACCTTTTCTTTTTAAGAATTCCGACATACTAATAACAATTTGGGTAATCATTGGAAGTTCTTGGCCTGTTTCTTTTAAAACACTGGCTAATTGGGGAATAATATAAAGCATTATAAGCAACATTACGGCGATAAAAACAATAAAAACAAAAATGGGATAAACCATTGCTCCTATTATTTTGCCTCGAAAATTTTGTTCTTTTTCCAAATAATCGGCTAAATATTCAAAAACCTCGCTAAGTTTTCCCGAAACCTCTCCAGATCTAACCATATTAATATAAAAAGGTGTAAAATTTTTAGGATAAAGAGAAAGCGCCTGAGAAAGAGAGTTTCCCGCTTCTACTTCTTCGGCAATTCTCATAATTTTTTCTTTTAACCCGGCTTTTTTTGTTTGTTGGGCAATAGTTCTAAAAGACTCAACAATTGGCACATTTGCTTTTAGCATAATTGATGCCTGTCGGGAAAAAACAACCACGTCTTTTCTGGTTACTCCTTGAAAAATTTTTAATTCCTTTCTCAAAAGAGAAGAATCCTCTTTTTCTTCTAAAATTGTCACATAAAGATCATGGCTTTTTAAAATGTTAAAGGCCGCTTCCCGATTAGAGGCCTCCACAATACCTGTTTGGATCTCTCCTGTTCTGGTTCTTGCTTGATAATTAAATCTCATAATCTTATAATTTAATTTTATTATTCCATTCCTTTTTATCTTCTTACCAAATCTCTTAATTCTGATGGATTTAAGGAATAATTTTGCGCCGCCGACAAAGATATCTCTTTTGCCCTCACTAAATTCGCTAAATATCTATTTAAAGAAATCATTCCTATCTCTGCTGATGTTTCAATAACCATTGGTATCTCGTGAACCTTAGATTCTCTAATCAAATTAGAAATTGCAGGAGTATTTAACATTATTTCACAAGCAGGAATCAATCCCCCCTTTATTCTGGGCACTAAACGTTGCGAAACAATTCCAATTAAAGAACCGGAAAGTTGGGCGCGCACCTGAGCCTGTTGGACGCCCGGGAAACTGTCTACAATTCTATGAATACTTTGACTGGCTGAATTTGTGTGTAGTGTGGCTAAAACCAAATGGCCAGTTTCAGCGGCGGTAATCGCTGTGGCTATTGTTTCCGAATCTCTCATTTCGCCCACCATAATCACGTTTGGGTCCTGACGAAAAGTAGATTTTAGGGCTTTGGAAAAACTTAAAGTATCTTTTCCTAATTCTCTTTGTTCAATAAGAGACCTATCGTTTTTAAAAACATATTCAATAGGATCTTCAATGGTAATAATATGCTCAGCCCTTAAATGATTTATTTCATCAATTAAAGCAGCCATCGTAGTAGATTTTCCATGGCTTGAGGGACCGGTAATTAGTAAAAAACCTTGAGAAACTCTAATAAACTCGTGAAGAATAGGAGGAAGATTTAATTCTTCAATGGTTGGAATTTTTGCCGGAACATAACGAAGGGCTATAGAAATTTCCCCTTTTTGAAAAAAGACATTGACTCTAAACCTCGCCCTATCTTCAAAATTATAAGAAAGATCAATTTCTTTTTCTTGTCTAAACCTTTCTTGTTCTTCTTCTGTCATTAAGGCAAAAGCCAAACCTTTCGCGTCTTCGGAAGTAATTTCTTTTTTATTTATTAAAACAATTAATCTTCCGCCCACTCGCAAAATCGGCGGTTTACCTACAGAAATATGAAGGTCAGAGGCGTGCTGGGCAAGAACAATTTCTAATATTTCTCTAAGAAAGGGATAGTAATTCATAAATAATTGTTTTCTTTTTTATTTATTGTTTTTTGGTTATCAATTTAATTTTTGAAATTAAGATTTAATGAAAATTATTACAATATCTTTTTTACCTCTTCTACTATTTCGCTCGGCGCATAGTGGGCCTTAACAAAATAACGGACCGCTCCCAAATTTATTCCTTTTTCTATTTCTCCTTTTTCGCCCAAATTGGAAAGAATTATAACTTTCATATCTTTAAATTGACTGTTCTTTTTAATTTCTTTAAGAACCCCCCAACCGTCCATATCCGGTAAAACAATATCTAAAATTAAAACATCCGGCTTATCCTCACTTACTCTTTTTAAGCATTGTTCTCCGTTTTCTACCACATCAACAATAAAGCCTGCTTGCTTAAATTTGGTGGTATAAATTTCTATTAAAAATGGGTCGTCTTCAACCAATAATATTTTTTTCATTTTATTATTATAATCGCATTTAATTTAATTTTTAAAAAAACTACTTCTCTTCAGCCACACTTAAAACTTCCTCTAATGAAGTAATTCCTTCTAACATTTTTAAAATTCCGTCTTGTTTCATTGTTACCATTCCTTGTCTTTCAGCTTCTTTTTTTATTGCCATTTCTGATGGATTTTGCAAAATAATACGATTTAATTCCTCTGTCATTTCTAAAATTTCATAAATACCTATGCGACCAGAATAACCTGTTTTATTGCATCTATTACAACCTACTGGTTCATAAAAGTAAAAATTCTTTTCTGTGTTAATTTTCTTTTTTATTTCTAATGGCATTTTTCCAATTTCCTCTAAAATTTTCCTTTTTGCTTCTTTGTTCATTTTTGTTTGCTTTTTACAATAAGGACAAAGTTTTCTCACTAATCTCTGCGCAATAATTATGCTTAAGGTGGGGGGAAGTAAAAATGGTTCTACTCCCATATCAATTAAACGAGGAATTACTCCTATGGCATTTGAGGTGTGTAAAGTAGATAAAACAATATGGCCCGTTAAAGCGGCGTGAACAGACAAGGAAGCGGTTTCTTTATCTCTTATTTCACCCACCATCAAAATATCCGGATCTTGCCTTAAAATAGACCTCAAACCATTGGCAAAGGTATAACCAATTTCTGGTTTCACCTGAGATTGATTTACGCCATCCATAAAATATTCTACCGGATCTTCTAATGTTATTATATTATCTTCTTCTTTATTAAAAAGATTCAATATGGCGTAAAGGGTTGTGGTTTTTCCTGAACCAGTGGGGCCGGTAACTAAAATCATTCCGTATGATTTTTTAAGTCCCCTCTGTATTGCTTCCAAATTTCTGCCAATAATTCCCAAATCGCTAAAGTTTATTTTTCTTTCGGTCGGATCCAAAATTCTCATTACCACTTTCTCGCCCAAAATAGTGGGAAAGGTAGAAACCCTAAAATCAATACTCCTTTCTTCAATTTTGGCGGAAAATCTTCCATCTTGAGGAATTCTACTTTCATCTATTTTTAAATCAGAAAGAATTTTTATTCTTGCCACAACAGCGTTTAAAATCTTCATTGGAAGAAAAATGCTTGAGTGAAGCACGCCGTCTAATCTAAATCTTACTCTCATTTTTTCTTTCCCGGGTTCAATATGAACATCAGACGCTTTGCCATCTACCGCGTGTCTAAGAATAACTGCTACCACCTTTGAAATCGGCGCCTCTTCAGCAATCTTTTCAACGCCAGATATTTTTATTCCAATCTGCCGTTCTTTCTCTAATTCTGTTTCCAATTCTTCCAGAGCTTGGCTAACTTCCTTTTTTAAACTCCTGTATTTTTTTAAAATTGCGTTGAAATTAGAAAGAGTAATCAAAAAAATTTGGTAAATAAACTTACTCTGCCGGGTTAAAAACTCCAACGCCTCTCGCGCCTTTAAATCCTCAGGATAAACCATACCTATCTCCAAATGATTTTCCTGCCTTTTTATGGGAATCATCTTGTAATATTTTGCCGACTCTTCGGGAATTACTTCTAATGCCCTTAAAGGAACCTCATCTGCTGAAATTGTTTTTAACGGTATTTTAAACGCCTCGCTTTTTGCGCCAAATAAAAATTCCTCAGATACAATTCTTCTTTCTAAAATTATCTCTTCAAGTCTTTTGCCCGAATTCTTCATTTCAGATTCCAAAGAAAGCGCGGTAGACTTATCTATTAGATTTTTTTTAAGTAAAATCTGTAATAAATCCATTTTATAAAAAAATTAATTAAAAAATTAATAAGATTCAAAAGGATTCTCCCGGCCAACCCCTCCTTCGTAAGGGGGTGCTTTTACAAACGGCTGAAGTTCTTTTAATAATGGATTTTTTAAAACCTCAAAATCTATTTTTATTTCTTTTAAAAGAGAATCAGAGGGTCTATAATCAAAAGGAGGATTAAAAACAGGACTTTTTCCTTTATTAAATCCAAACCACAAAATAAGAAAAGCAGCGACAAACAGCACAACCGCCAAAACTGCTAAATAATTTTGTTTTTTTCTTTCTTGAATAAAATTAACCGGCATAATAAATAATATTTAAAAATTAATAAATTTAATTATGAAAAAACTTTTATTGAGAGCCATTCTTATCTGTTAATTCTTCACTTTTTACTTTGGGTTGAAAGTAATAAGTCTCCAATCCCAATTCAAAATCAAAAAGATTGCTTATTCTTTTAAAAGTACTTTCTTCTTTTGGAGGTAAAGAAAGTTTTATTGATTTTACCTCGATTATTCTGTTATTTCTATAAACAGAAAAAAGAAAGTTCTTTAAAGAAGGATAAAAACCTCTTAACAAAACAGAAAAAGGCAATTTTTTAACAGATGTATCTGAACTATCATTTGGTTTAATGGTATAAAGTTTACCAACATCTGTTTTTTGAATAATTAAACCACTTTCCGAACTCGCTTTCATTAAAAACTCAAATAAGGCAGCTACTGAAAAATCCTCGGGTAAGGCAATCTCAATTTTTGAAATTTCTTCTTGATAATCTGACAAATTTTTAGATAAATCATTTATTCTTTTTAAATAGTCCTCTCTTTTTTTAATTTTCTCGCTTAATGTCTCCAATTGCTTTTTCTTTGATTCGTTTTCGTAATATTTCGGCAACCAAAGATAATAAACACCTCCAATAATTGCGCCAATTAACACAAAAATAATAATAATTAAGAGATTTCTTTTGTTTGCCATTTATTTTTTAAAAATTACTTTTATTTTAATTTTTGTTTATTGTCTTTTATCTATTTTATAAATAGAAATAATTTTGAACTCTAAATCTCTTCGGGGTTAAAAATTTTTGGATCAAAAGTAATAGTGAAACTAAATTTGAAATTTTTTCCCTTTTCTTTACTTTCTTCTATGGAAACCTCGCCTACTTCTAATTTTTTTACCAGTGGTTGCTGTCTTAAAAACAATGCCTGTTGTTCCACGGTTGTAAAACTATTGGAAAAACCCGAGACAATAACTTTATCTCCCTCGGATTTAAACTCAAAACCAGAAAACCAAACATCGGAAAAACAATTTTTTTCTAAAAAGTGAAAAACATTTAAAATATTTTTGTGATTTAAAATTAAAGCGCCAAATTCCTTTATTTTATCTTCTAAAACAAAAAGTCTGCTCTGTTCTTCTTTAATTGCTTTCTCTAAGGGGATAAATTCTTTCTCTTTTTCTTGAATTTTATCGGATAATTCCTTTATTTTCATCTCAAAATAAAAGTAAGTTCCACTTAAAATTAATAGTAAAACCAATAAAAGCCCAATTATAAATTTTAACCAAAAAAATAAATCAAACCTTTTTTGAGAAACAACAATTTCAATTGCCATAATTTTTTATTTTTTAATTATAACATTTTTAAATTCTTTTGTTAATAATTTATGCTAATTAATCCTCCAAACCCTTCATTGCTAACCCTACTGATATTGCGTAAAGTGGACCAATTTTTTCCAGCTCTTCTTTTAAAGATTCGGAATAAATAAGACCTGAAAAAGGATTCACTAAAAAAACCGGTTTTTTTAGTGAATCTGAAAAATATTCTTTTAAACCGGGTGCTAAAGCCTGTCCGCCAGAAAGAAAAAATGCCTCAACCTCTTTCCCTTCTTCTAAATAAAAATTGCGTAAAACATTTTTAATTTCTACTAAAATTGAGTCAACAAGAGGAATTAAAATCTCTCTTATATTATTTCCATTATCTGGTTTTAATCCATATTCTTTTTTCTTTTCCTCGGCTTTCTTATAATCAATATTTAAAGAATTAGTAATCACTTCGGTTAATTCGTTGCCGGCTATATTAAAACTATAACTTGTTCTCACTGTTCCTTTTTCAATAATACTACAGGTGCTGCTTCTCGCTCCGATGTCTATTAAGGCAATAATTTTTTTGTCCCGATTATTGGTTTGGTTTAAATTTAAACTTCTCGCCAAGGCAAAAACCTCTGATTCTAAGGTTTTCAATTCTAAACCTGCCAATTTAGCAATCCCCTGATATTGAGAAATAGTATCCTTGGGAATAGCAACCACTAAAACCTTAAGCGGCGTTTTGCCGGGTTCGCCTTCTATAACAGTCCAATCCAAAACCACCTCAGCCAAAGGAAGAGGAATATAAGGTCTTGCCTCGTATTGAACCGCCTGAGGTATTTCCTCTGTTGTCATCATTGGTAAATTAAAACTAGTAAAAAAACTACAAAAATCCGGAATAGCAAAACTTGCTTGTCTAAATTCCATTCCAGCCTCATTACATATTAACTGAATGGCTTTAGCGATTTGTTTATCCGAAAGCGCAATAGTATTATTTTTAAAAACCCTCCTAAAAGGATTTTCGTTAATAGAAGAGGTTTCTATTCCTCCATAGTTCTCAAGTTTATAATAACTACCTCTTTTGCTTAACTCAACAATTCTTACCCCCACCGTTCCAATATCTACTCCTAAAAATCTTCTTGACCTTCCGAATTTAAATAAATTGGTAATAAAATTAAACATTAGTTAAAAAATAGAAAGATTTTAGATTGGTAAAATTTTTTTAAATTTTTTTATTTTTCTTATTTTATTATTTTCACTTCATTGCTTTTCACTTCATTTTTTGTTTCTTACTTTATTCTATCAATTAAGATGTATTTTATCAATATTTATCTCTTTAAAATTAAAAATGTGTTAAAATATTAAAATGTCAAAATGGTTAAACATCTTACTTAATATTCTTTACCCCAAATTCTGTATAAATTGTCAAAAAGAAGGAGAATACCTCTGCGAGGATTGTTTGTCTCTTGTTGACATTAATAATAGTTTAACGTTTTTAAAATCAAAATATCTTAACGGTCTTTATTTCGCCGCGCCTTATAATCATTTTATTGTTAAAAAAGCAATAAATCAATTTAAATACGAACCGTTTATAAAAGAACTTTCAAAACCCTTGGCTTTTTTAATTATAGCCCACTTAAAAATTTTAGGCAAAACCAGTTTTCCCCAGTTTGTTATAATTCCTGTTCCTTTGTATAAAAAAAGATTAAAATGGCGGGGATTTAATCAGGCAGAAGAAATTGCCAAAGAAATATCTAATGCTTTAAACATTCCTATTTTTAATAATGTGTTGACAAAAATAAAAGAAACACCAGCTCAGGTAGAGTTAAAAAAAGAAGAAAGGGAAAAAAACGTTATCAATGCTTTTAAATGTCAAAATTCAGACTTAATCAAAGGAAAGAAAATTCTTTTAATAGACGATGTTTTCACCACAGGCACAACTATGGAAGAAAGCGGCCGGGTTCTAAAATTGGCCGGAGCAAAAGAAATTTGGGCAATGGTTATAGCGCGGGGTTAAATTAGGTTTTTTGCCACCGGAAAAACGAAATAAGTGTTTTTTGTTTTTTGAAATCCAGGTATTTCTTTTTTTTATCAACCATTAAATAACGGCCTTATCTTTTATATCAAGGGCTTGGCCCAAAAGAGAAGGCCAGGATTTTATTTTATCCACTCTTCTCCCCGCTGATATACTATTATCTCCAAAAATTAGTATGTTATACATAAAGCGAATAAATTATTTAATTAAATCGTCTAAACCGACATCTAGTACCTTGGCGATTTTTTGAACAGTATTAATCGTGGAACTTTGTATCCCGCCCGATTCTATTTTAATAATTGTAGCGTGAGATACATCAGCTAATCTAGAAAGTTTATCTTGCGACAATCCTTTTTCTTGTCTGTACTTCTTTATGTTTTTTGCCACATTTGAAATTGTTTTTGACATTGTGATATGTTAATATCTATACTATAAGTAATCAAATTCCCTTTTGGTGCAGTCAATCAACATCCAAAGCCAAAAAACGAAAAGTAAAAGAAATATTGAACCACCGAAAATCAGCACCCATTTCAATGTTCCAAAAACATAATCAGCCCCCAATTTTTTATAGAAATCTGTATCTGTGATTAGCCACTGGTTATTTTGCTTTTCAAAAACAAAATATGTAGATAAACCCTTACATTCCACCCCACACCAGAAGCGGCAAACCTCGCTTTAATTTTCACTTGATCTTGACCTATTATCTCCACATTTTTATCGAATGGGCTATAATCGAACTGATATCCAATACCGCCTCTTATTCGTCCTTGTATGTCAGATTGCAATGTTTGATTATTGGGAGATATTAAGGCAGAAATTTTTTGTATATCGCCCGCATTGACGACTTGAACCAAAGCTGTCTAAGTTATTTATGATTTGCTGTTTATCAGATAAGAAAGAGCCGTTTGAGCAAAAACAGTTGCTCCGACTAAAAACAAGCTAAAAGCAAATAAAATTGTAGAAGGTTTTTTCATACGAATTTAATACTATTTTTAGAAACTACGACTGTTTTTGCCAATCTATCGCCGACCCTTTTTTGTTTTAGAATTCCAGACAGAAATGGCTCCGACGAAATAAAATAACGGCAAGAAATCTACAATACGCATAATATTTCTAATTAGCGACGCTTTCAAATCAAGCGGCTCACCCGTTGATTTAACAACTCTCATTCCCACTGTTAATTTCCCGAGCGTTCCGCCAAGTTTCCATTCGAGCAAAACATAATAAGCAAAAATTGCTAAGAAGTATAATTGCGCTGGAAATCCCCACAGACCATAAAATGTTTCGTTTCTATTTATGGTAACAGTAGAGCCAATATGAAAGCCCGAATCACAACCACCAATATAAGTGCCTGAAAAAACTTTCATAAATAACCAAAAAAGAATACAAAAATTATTGTGTCAATTATGAGCGCAAAAAATCTTATTCCAAGCCCCTTATATTCCAATGTTGCCGTTGGTGTGTTGGCAATACCTAACGCCGCATTAAAATCTTCTTCACTTAATCCACCTTGTAAGTAAAGCGGGCTGACGAAGTTGTTCGACTGAATAGTTGCGATTTGCTTTTATCCAGTCCACTACTTTATTCACATTTTCTTGATTCATAGTTTTATTTTTAGAAATTAGTTAATTATTTTTAGACGACCTTACTTATATTTACCCCCGAACTTTTTGTAATACCTATATTACTTTATCAAATCATCAACACTAACCGGAAGTGCTTTCGCAAGTTTTTTCAGCGTGTCTAATGTCGGATTTTGGTTTTCACTCTGCTCAATTTTAATAATTGTGTTATTGGCAATATCGGCGAGCTTAGCGAGCCGATCTTTCAAAAGCCCCTTTTGATCTTGTAATTTCCTTAAATTTTTTAAAAGTGGATAATCTTGTTTTGATATAAATTATTTATGGTACTATTATTCTACAATCTACAATATTTATTTTTAATAAAGAATAAAGGGAGTAAATCTGTTGTGTGCGCAGGGTGGGCGGGGCAAAAACAACTTCCTTCTTAGCGGCGCATTTCGCAAGGCGAAATACGAAAAATTGCGGCGGCGTGAAAAACGAGGGTGGAGCAAACCTTGCGCAAAACGATGAAATTGTAAATTGGCGGTGGGTGCAGGACTCGAACCTGCACGCCCCTTGCGGAGCTCCTGTTTTCAAGACAGGTGCCTTGCCATTCGGCACAACCCACCACTTAAAAATTTTACTTTTTAATTTTTACCATAAATTTAAGCGAAAATCAATTTGACTTTTTTAATTTATCAAGATAAGGTAAAATAAAAACATATAATATGTATTCAGGGAGGAGTGCGGCGAAGGGTAAGCCAACAGTTTGCTAAACTGTAACCGCCTAAAAAACGGTTTGTGGGTTCAAGTCCCACCTCCTCCGCCACCAACTCCGTCACCAAAAGAAAATGTTTTAAGTTGCCCTTGTAGTTTAATGGATAAAACGCGGGGTTGCGGACCCCGAAACTGCAGGTTCGATTCCTGCCAAGGGCACCAGTATTAAACTTTCGTCTTTTTAAATCCGCTTGAACTTACTTTAGTGAAAAAATCGTGATTTTAAGAAGCGCCGCGTCTGCGGCGCGGCGCTTCTTAAAATGTCTGGCGTTTTATCTCGTAGGCAAAAATTTCCGGTGGGAATAACATCCGATCCTACTCCACTTTTGCCACTCGCTGAACAATAGCGGAAAATTAGGCTCTCTTGTTAAACGCCCACACCGCGGCGCTTACCATCACCGCAGAAAATCCCAAAAGAAATAATGCATTAATAGCTATAGGATGTAAAGAAAGATTGCTTAAAATAGTTGGAGCAATCTGATTTCCCAAAAGAATTTGTCTCATCGCGTCCACACCGTATGTCAACGGATTTACATTTGCAAATACGCGCATCCACGACGGCGCGGCAGTGAGTGGAAAGAAGGCACCGGAAATAAAAAATAAAGGAAAAATTAAAATCTGCATAACAAACCCAAAGCTCTCGGTTGTTTTCATAAGAGAAGAAATAAGTAGTCCCATGCCAGAAATTGCAAAAGCGAGTAAAAGCATAAAAATAACAAGAGGCAGAATTATGACAAAGTGAATCGCTACGCCAATAAAGGGAGCAAGAACCAATAAGATAAGCGCCTGAATTAAAGCAATGGTGGTTGCGCCCAGCGTTTTGCCAAGGGCAACCGCCGCGCGAGAAACAGGGGCTACCAAAATTTCTTTCAAAAAACCAAACTCTCTGTCCCAGACGGTAGAAATGGTGGAAAAAAAAGCAACACTCATAACGCTCATCGCGATAATTCCGGGATACATAAATTGCACGAAATCAACGCCAAAATTTCCTGCTGCAAGTGTTTTGCTCAATCCGGCACCGAAAATAAAAAGAAACATAAGCGGTTGAAAAAGCGTGGAGGCAATTCTTGTTTTATCCCGCCAGTAGCGAATAATCTCTCTCTGCCAAATTGTGTAAATTGTTTGAATAAATTGCATAAGATATATTTTATTTATGTGTAATAATTATATTCTTCTTCTCATACGCATCCGTTGCCGCATATGTTCTTTATCAGAAGCTTCTTCTTCGCGAATGGCATGCCCCGTGAAATTCAAAAATACGTCGTCTAATGTCGGTTTTCTTAATTCAATGGCATCAATCTTGACGGTTAGCTCGTTGAAAAGACGAGGTAAAAATTGATCGCCATTCGCCACTTCTATCCGTAAAATACCATCTTCCTCTTTAACTTCTACTCTATATCTTTCTTCAAGTTCTTTTTTTAAAGAGAGTTTATCATTGCTTTTCATACTTATAACATCTCCTCTAACTTTTGCTTTCAGATTATCGGGAGTATTAAGCGCTATTATCTTCCCGTGGTCAATAATAGCAATTCTGTCGCAGTTTTCGGCTTCATTCATATAATGTGTAGTCATAAATATGGTCATTTCTTTTTCGCGTTTCAATTTCAAAATATAACTCCATAAATGAGCCCTCGTTTGCGGATCAAGCCCAAGCGTCGGCTCATCTAAAAACAATATAGCCGGATAATGAATAAGCCCACGGGCTATTTCCAGACGTCGCTTCATTCCGCCGGAAAAGTTCTTTATTATTTCGTTTCGTCGCTCCCATAAATCTACTAACTGCAATACTTCTTTTTTTCGTTTCTTATATTCATCGCTTGACACGCCGTACAATCTTGCGTGAAAACGAAGATTTTCTTCGGCGGTCAATCGGTCATCCAGCGACGGGTCTTGGAAAACAAGACCGATAGATTTGCGTACTTCGTCTCTTTGAGATAAAACATTGAAATTATTTATAAACGCCTCGCCTTTAGTCGGCAAAAAAATGGTCGAGAGTATGTTTATGGTTGTTGATTTTCCAGCTCCATTGGGTCCGAGAAACCCAAAAATCTCTCCCTTTTTGACCTCAAAAGAAATGTTGTCAACAGCTGTTAAACCATTGAATTTTTTTGTTAGGTTTTTTACTTCAATAATATTCATAAATAATAAAATTAATTATTTCGTTTTTTTAATGATGTCGTCAATCATTTTTAACTTTTTAGAAAGATGAGAAGCAATTTTTTCAATCTGTGAAAGTTTGGTAAACGCGATCATATCTTCACCCATACCAAAAACCAGCAAGCGGTCGCCTTTCTTTAATCCCATATCTTTTCGCGCGTCATTCGGTATGACTACTTGTCCTTTTTCTCCGAGGTTAGCCGTGCCATAGAAACGCTTTTGATGTGATTGTTTTTTTTGCTTTGGCATATTCCTACAAGTTAGAAAAGTATGACTATAATAACAGTATATCAAACTACTAAAATAAGTCAATGGAGAGCCTAATTTTTCCGTCATTCTTCGGCGAACGGGCAAAAATGGAGAGGTTAGAAGGAATTTTTGCCTGCGAGCCGAAGCGAAACCCCGCCGCCCGCGCGTCAGCGCGGAAACCGAAGCAGAAAAATTTTCTTTTAGAAGAAAAAATGGACGGACAAAAAAATAAAAAATGTAGAGAAAATTTTTTGCGAGGTAAACCGCTTAAAACCTAACGTCTGGCCTTTCTAGTATTTTCTACTATTTCTATTTTTTAGATAATAACTTTCTCTATTTTCTTAAAGGTTTGTTTAGTATTTCTTTTTTCCAAGTAAAGAAATTTAAAAGTTTTTTAACTCAAACTATATTTATTTTTAACAAAACTTATTAAATTATAATTTTTTTATTGGTATAAATTGAATTTGCTGAAATAAATAAAAATAGATAAATAACAAAATGCTAAATAGAAAATCAAAATATCTCCAAATTGCTTTTAATCCTTCAATTAAATCTGCTAAATCTTCTTTATCCTTTATTTAGTAGAAGGTGTTAAGGGAGATGGTGTTATCTGTAAATTAGGCGTTGTTAATGAACCCCCGAATATATGGCTAAAAACTTCTCCCATTACTTCTTGAAGTGTTTTTGTTTTAATCGGCGCTTCAAGCTGAACTGGTTGATTAAAATCTTTGAAAGAAGCAGTAAAAGTAAGTATTGCCTCCTCTTTTTCCTTTTCAGTTCCTTTTGTTTTTAAATTTACAAAAATCTTGTGGGGTAATAAATCTTTCTTACCAATCCAAATTTCGCCTTCATAAAGATCAATGGCATTATTAATGGTTTTTTCAAGTTCTAAAACCTCTTTTTCGCTTAACATCTTTTCCATAAGAGCTTCATTTGTTTCTATTATAAATTGCTTTAAACCTTCTTTATCAATTATAAATTTATAGTGATAAACGTTAACGCCTTCAATTTTTTCGCTTGGTAATTTCTCTGTTATTTGAAAAACCTTAGATTCTTCAAAAATAGATTTAATCTTTTCGGCTTGTTCTGTTGTGCTTAATTCTTTATTAACTTTTTCTTCTAATTTGGTTAATTTTAAATCCTTCTCACTGTCAATTTTTATCCATTGATCTTCTAAAAAAGTTAAATCAAAAGGTTTTGATTTCGGCAGGTTTTTTAGTTTAACATAAATAAGTTTATTAACCATTTTAAGGTCCAAACTAAAATTAATTTGGGTCTGTATTGTTTCTGATAAAGTTCCCGAGATCAAATTAATGTCTAAAGAATTATCGCTTTTAAAATTCTGGGGATCTTGATTATCTGATGAACCATTAAATTTAATCAAAACACTACTATATGTTAATTTTTTTGAAGAATCATCTGAAGGGTTTGGTTCATAGGTCTCTAATTTTAAATCGCCAGAGTACCTTAACGATTTTATTGTATCTAAACGGCTAATCATTTTCTTTACAACTCTTTCCGGCGATTGAAAAAAGTAAAAATAGGCAAAAACGCCACCTCCTATTAAAAGCAAAAGAATAATAAGAGAAAATATGATAGACAAATTTTTGCTTTTTTTTTGCAACCGGATTCGAAGAAAAAGACAAAGAAGAAGAATTCATATCTTCAAAACTCGGAATTTCCCCTCTATATGATTGAGATTCACCTAATTGCGATTGATATAATTGGTTTTGATTTTCTGTGTCGGTATTAGATTCGCCGGTAAGGTCTTTAAAAGAATCAACAGGTTCTTTTTCTGTTTCTTGGTCTGGCAAAAAAGCCTCTTTAAAACCTTCTTCAATATCAGAAATCTGCCAACCAGTATCAATAAGCGCATTTTTAATTTCTTCTTTTGTTGCCCCCTTTTGTAATTGTTTTTTAATGTAATTAACTAATTCTGGAGTAGACATAAATATCAATAAAATTCTTGATAAAATACTTATTTTATAAATAATTTCCTTCTTAAATTTTATTAATATGGTTAATTTTTGTTATTTTTTTATTGTTACTTTTTAGTATTTTAAATAACTCCAAACTTTTAATAATGGTAATCTTGTTTTTTTTATTAAAATTTGACCATTTTTTATATTTATATATTATACTATAAAGTTAAAAATAAAACATAATAATAAAACAAGTTTTTAAATATCTCTTTTCATCTTATAACTCCTTATTGACTTTTTTAGGGGTTTAATTTTTTTAAATCCTTGTTTTTCGTAAAAGCCCACGGATTGTAAAAGTGATGAAAGATAAACTTTTTTAAGTTTCTTTTCTTTGGCTTTTTTTATAATAAAATTTATAGCCAATGTGCCTATTCCTTTTTTCTGCCATTTTGGTTTAATGTAAAAAGTGGCAATTTTTCCTTTCTCCAAACGAATTGTCCCGATTACTTTGTGGTTTTTTTCTATAACAAAAAAATCTGATTTTTTTGAAAGCTTTATAATTTTTTCGGGCGTGTAAATTTTTTTTAAATATTCTCTTTCTTTTTTATTTAATTTCTTGGCGGTATCAGCGCAATCATAAATTATTTTGCTGCAGATTAAAGAATCGCCCTTTTTGAACCTTCTTAATTTTATTTCTTTTATATCCATATAATATGATTTGCTTTTTATTTTACTATTTATGTTATTTTTCTTTTTTTATTTTTAAAAAAAATTGGGTAATTTAAATTTGATTTTTCCTCTTTTTTCTCATATTATTAATTTAACATAATTTTAAAAACAAGCAAAATGAATTTATCCGCTCCAATTGAAGAAATTTCAGGTGTTGGCCATACCTTTCAGAAAAGATTAAAAAAAATAGGAATTAAAACTGTTCGGGATTTGCTTTTTTATTTCCCTCGACGCTATGAGGATTTTTCCCGCTTAATTCCTATTTCTCAAATAAAAATTAATGAAATTTGCACAATAAAAGGAAAAATTCTTGATATCAAAACTTCTAAAACGTGGAAGAAAAAAATGTTTATCACCGAGGCGATTATTGAAGACGAAACCGGAGCAGTTAAAGCATTGTGGTTTAATCAACCATACTTAACAAAAATTTTAAAAAAAGATGATTTGGTTTTTGTTTCGGGCAAAATAGCAATTAAGGGAAACGGCATTTATTTAAGCAACCCGGTTTATGAAAAAACAAGCGCTGAAAAAGATTTGGTCCACACCGGCCGTATTGTACCTATTTATCCGGAAACAGAAAGCCTTTCTTCAAGATGGTTAAGATATATTTTAAAAAAATTGTTAGATTTTTTTAAAAATAGAATTCCAGAAACCCTGCCAGAAAAAATAATTAATAAAGAAGGCTTTTTACCTATAGACAAAGCTTTGTGGCAGGTTCACTTTCCAGAAACAAAAAACCTAGCAAAAAAAGCTCAAGAAAGATTTTCTTTTGAAGAATTATTTTATATTGAACTCTTTGTTTTAAGAGAAAGAAATCGTTTAAATGAAGAAAGGGCTTTTCCTATTCCTCTTAATTTAGAACTTATCCAAAATTTTGTTAAATCTTTACCTTTTACACTAACCGACGCCCAAAAAAAAGCCGCCTGGAAAATTTTAAAAGATTTGGAAAAACCAACGCCAATGAACCGGCTCCTTCAAGGAGATGTGGGCTCGGGAAAAACAGTGGTGGCAACAATTGCCGCTTTAAATACGGCAAAGGCGAAAAAACAAGTGGCTTTTATGGCGCCGACTGAAATTTTAGCCAAACAACATTTTCAAGAGGTAGAAAAACTTCTCAAAGACTTTAATTTAAATATTGGACTTTTAACCGGAAAAGAAGACCAATTTTATTCCAAAAAGTTAAAAAATCAGCCCATAGAAATTTCTCGGGAAAAATTGCTAAAAAAAACAGAAGAAGGAGAAATAGATATTTTAGTCGGCACCCACGCCCTAATTCAAGATCAGGTCAAATTTAAAGAATTGGGCCTGGTGATTTTAGATGAACAACACCGTTTTGGCGTGGAACAAAGAGCAAAATTGATTAAAAACCAAAAAAGCAAAAGTTTTAGAATGATTCCCCATCTTCTTTCAATGACTGCCACGCCCATTCCCCGCACCCTTGCCCTTACTATTTACGGCGATCTTGATTTATCTTTAATTGATGAAATGCCAAAAGGGAGAAAAAAGATTATCACCAAAATTGTTAGTCCAAAAGAAAGAGAAAAAAATTATGAGTTTATAAGAAAAGAGGTAAAAAGGGGAAGACAGGCATTTGTTATTTGTCCAAGAATTGAAAAGCCTAAAAATGAAAAAAAGGATAATTTAGGATGGTCGGAAACAAAAGCGGTAAAAGAAGAATACGAAAAACTATCTAAAGAAATTTTTCCAGATTTAAAAGTGGGAATGCTTCACGGAAAAATGGCAAGCAAGGAAAAAGAAAGAATAATGAAGGACTTTAAAAATAAAAAAATCCAAATTTTAATTTCTACCTCCGTTGTAGAAGTGGGTATTGATGTTCCCAATGCGACAGTAATGATGATTGAAGGAGCGGAAAGATTTGGATTGGCCCAGCTTCATCAATTCCGCGGAAGAGTAGGTAGATCAAAATATCAATCATACTGCTTTTTATTTACCGAATCAGTGACAAAAAAAACAAAAGAACGGTTAAAAGCGTTAATAACATTTGAAGACGGATTTAAACTGGCTGAGAAAGATTTAAAAATAAGAGGTCCGGGCGATTTTGCCGGCACCCGACAATGGGGAATCCCGGATTTAATAATGAACTGTTTAACTGATATAAAATTAGTTGAAAAAACTCGGGAAGCGGCAAAAGAAATTCTTAATGAAGATCCTCACTTAAAAAAATATCCCCAGCTTTCCTTAAAGTTAAAAGAATTCAGAGAAAGAATACATTGGGAATAAAAAAGGGATGATTTTTTTCAATTTACTTTTTCCTAAATTTCTCGGTTATCCAAAAACCCATATATTTACCACACATTAATCTTGTTTGGGCATCAAGAGCGGGAAAAGCGGCAAAAAATATCATTGTTAAAGGTAAAAAAAGCCAGCCAAAAGCAAAAACCAAATATTTAAAACGGCCGTATTCCGGCGGTTTTGGTGGAAGTAAAAGAAAGCTTAAATAAATAGAAAAAACCAAACCAATCATCGCAAAAGTCATAATTCGGCTAATTACTATTGGAAGATGATAAGAAATAGTAGTATGGGAAAATTCGTTTCCGCCCAAAACCAAAGGCAACCAACCGAAAAGAAAAATAATAATGCTGGCTGTTGCCCAAGAAAGATGACTAAAAATTAACTCGCTTCCCAAAGAAAGCTTTTTTAAAAAAGGTATTTTTTTATTTTTTACAAACCCAAAAAGAAAATAAGGAATATCTCCTACTCCATAGGCCCATCTTCGTTGCTGCCTGTAAATATTAATTAATGTCGTTAAAAAATTTCTTGCCACATTTGCATCCATTGAGACCGGATAATAAAGCGGTTTAACCTGATAATCGCCGTTATACTTTAAAAAACACTGCCAAAAAATTCGGGAGTCATCAGAAACAATGTTTGTTTGTTTAAATCCCACATCTACTAGCGCTTTAAAACTCATTGAGTGGGAAGAAAAGGTAATAAGCTTTTCCGGCCTTTCCTGATTCATTGTATGCCAAAAAGTTGAAGAAAAGGAAAAAACCCTAGAAATTACCGGCGCCTGCCAAATATTATTTATAAAAAGAGGCACGGGCTGAAAACTGGTCCTTAAAGCCCTTTCTGTGGTTAAAAAATAATAGGTTAAACAGCTAAAGTATTTTGGAAAAACGCAAGTGTCCACATCAAAAGAAGAAAAAATTATATTTTCATAAGGAATGCCCAATGGGTCAATAATTTTTTCTTTCGCTTTTTTTGCCGCCCAACTTTCGTTTGAACCTTTGCCAGCTATTTCCCCCCTTAGGTTTGCCGGATGCCACGTAACCATAAACTTAAAAAACTTTGAGCCAAATTCTTTTTCTACTTTATGGGCGGTTTTTCTTGTTTGTTTTTTCATCCTTTCCTCACAAGCCAAAATCACTATCATTTTATCTTTTGGATAATCTGACTTTTTTAGGTTTTTAAAACTATCCCTTACAATCTCTAATGACTCTTTAGACATCGTAATCACGATAAGATGATAAATTTTTTCCCAATTTTTTATTTTTTTTAACTTTTCTTTCCAATTAATCTTTTCGTTTTTTGCCATTTTTTTATAACCAATCCAAAGATAAAAAGAAAAATAAATTGTTTTAAAAAGCCAGTAAATAACAAAAACAATAATAAAAATAGCAACCCATAACGGCCGGCACCAACAAAGAAAAACAAGCAAAATTAAAATTCCCCAAGAAAGAGAACCAGGCAATATCTCAAAAAATCTATATAAACGCCTTTCCCAAGGTTTTTCTAATTCGGTTGCCCGGCCAATTTTAAGGTAATAATCAAAATCAGAATTGATATTTTCTGACGCTTTAACCATAGTATATTAGTATGATAAAACGGCTAGCGGCGCCAACGGGAGTTGAACCCATATTTTTGCCTTGAAGGGGCAATGTCCTAACCGTTAGACGATGGCGCCAAGTGTTTTTATTTTACTGTAAAGTTTGAAAAAATACAATATTTTAGATAAAATAATAAATATGGTTATTTTAGCAATTGAAACAAGTTGCGACGATACCTGTGTGGCAGTTTTAAAGGTTGAAAAAAAACATCGGCAAAATAATTCTTTACTTTTGCCAAATTTCAAGGTTCTCGTCAATATTGTTTCCTCCCAAGAAAAAATTCACAAAAAATACGGCGGCGTTTATCCAATGATGGCAAAAAGAGAACACGAAAAAAACTTGCCCATTATTTTAAAAAAGGCCCTAAGCAAAATAAAAAACCAATCGTTAAAAATTGATTTAATCGCCGTTTGTAATGGTCCCGGACTAGAGCCCTGTTTGTGGACAGGCATCAATTTTGCCAAAAACCTTGCCCAAAGATGGAAAATCCCAATAGTAAAAGTAAATCATATTGAAAGCCATATCCTTATTAATTTTATTAAAAATTCAAAACTTCATCTTAATAATCCAAAATTATTTCCGGCCATTTGTCTGGTGGTTTCTGGTGGCCACACCCAGCTGATTTTAATGAAAAAATTAAAAGATTACAAAATTCTTGGCGAAACAAGAGATGACGCGGCAGGAGAATGTTTTGATAAAATCGCCAGAATTTTGGGGCTTGACTATCCGGGAGGACCAATTATTAATAAACTCGCCAGTGAATGGAAAAAGAAAAAAGGGGTTTCAAAATTTAAAATCAATTTGCCCCGGCCTATGATTAACCAAAAAAATTACGATTTCAGTTTTTCAGGCCTAAAAACCGCTGTTTTGTATAAGGTAAAAAGCATAAAGCCAGAAAAGTTAAAAAAAATGGATTTTATTAAAGAGATGGCTTTTAATTCCCAACAGGCAATTATTGATGTTTTAGTCAAAAAAACCATTAAAGCGGCGAAAGACCAAAAAGCAAAAACAATTATTCTGGCTGGTGGCGTGGCTGCCAATAAAGAATTAAGAAGGCAACTTTTTAAAAATTGCAAACTGAAAATTAAAGATTTTAATTTTTTTGTTCCCGAGCCAAAACTTTGCACTGATAACGCTTTAATGACGGCAATTGCCGGCTATTTTAATTTAAAAAAGAAAACAAAAAATTTAGAAAAAATAAAAGCCGAAGCAAACCTAAAAATAAAATAAATAAAAAAATAAATGACATCATATCTTATTTTTTTTGCCCTTGGATTTTTGCCCAGTTTTTTATGGCTTTTGTTTTATTTAAAAAAAGACGTTCATCCGGAATCAAAGCAAATGATTTTAAAAATTTTTTTATACGGAATGTTTGCCGCGATACTGGCAGCAATTATTGAAATAAGTATTTTTCTTGGAATTTCCTGTTTAATAGAAAACTTTTCTTTTTTGTTTTTCTTATCCTTTCAGGCTATAACCATTATACTTATTGCTTTTACAGAAGAAATGGTTAAATACCTTGTTGTCAAAAAAAAGGTGATTAACAACGCGGAATTTGACGAACCGGTAGATACAATGATTTATATGATTGTTGCTGCTTTGGGCTTTGCCGGATTAGAAAATATTCTGGTTTTGTTTTCCGAACCCTTTCTTTTTGAAAAAATGGTTTTAATAACCTTTTTTCGTTTTATTGGAGCCACCTTTTTACACGCTTTGTGCTCTGCCACGATAGGATATTTTTTGGCCCTTTCCATTTTTCAGCCAAAAAAACAAACAAAACTGATTTTTACAGGAATAACCATTGCCTCTTTCTTGCATGGTTTGTTTAATTTCTATATAATAAAATTAGAAAAAAACTTTGCTTTTTCAATTATTTTTTTAATTATAATTTTAATCAGCCTTGCCCTTTTTGTTTCTTATGGATTTAAAAGACTCAAAAAGATGGCGAGTGTCTGCCAAATAAAATGACAAACTTTTTGCAAAAATTAAAAAAAGGAATGTCAATGGAAGAAAAACCGAATATTTTGGAAAACGAGGACTTGGAAATAGAAGAAATAACAATAGAGGAAAAAAAAGGGTTAAAAGAAGAGGTTAAAAAAGAAGATGAAAAAGAAAATGAGGAAAAAAAACAAGAAAAAAAAGCAAAAAAAAGGCAAAGGGCAACAGAAAAAGAAACAGAAAAAAAACAACCGGAAAAAAGGGAAAAAGAAAATCAAAAAAAATTAGAAGAAAGAGAAAACGATTTAACCAATTTAAATAAAGATTTAAAGGAGGAAAAAATTAAAATTGAAAAGCAAATAATTGAAAAAAAAGAAAACAAAAAAGAGCCAGAGGTTTCTTTTCTTGAAAGTTTAAAAGAAAAGGAAGAAAAAGAAGGAGAATTAACAATTGACCTTTTTGAAACAGATGATGATATTATTGTCCAATCCGCCATTGCCGGCGTTGAACCAGAAGATTTAGATATTACTATAGAAAACGATATTTTGACTATTAGAGGAAAACGGGAAAAGCAAGTAGTGGAAAAAAAGCAAAATTATTTCCGGGAAGAATGCTATTGGGGAAAATTCTCAAGAAAAATCGTTTTGCCGGTGGAAACCGACAATTCGCGGGCAAAAGCCGCGCTAAAAAACGGGATTTTAACAATTAAAATCCCGAAAATCCAAAAGGTAAAACTCAAAAAACTCGTCGTAGAATAAAAAACTTAATTTTTGCGCTTGAATTGATTTAATTCGTGTGGGCAGGGAGGGACTCGAACCCTCAATCCTTTAAAGGACATGGTCCTAAGCCATGCGCGTTTTCCAGTTTCGCCACCTGCCCAAAATATTATTTATTTTTTAATATCTTTAATCTTTATATGTTATTATTATATTTTTTAAATAAAAATCAACCCCTTCTTTTAAAAAGAAGGGGTTGAAAATCAGCCACGTAAAATCCTTTTGTTTAAAAAATGGTCCCCCCAGAAATGTTAACACCAAGTATATACGCAACTAAAGCAACAATTGCTTTGGCAAGAAATCCCACTACTATGGCAATTAAGGCATAAATAATAAGGTTTCTGGCTGATTTGGTTTTATCAGCATCGCCAGCAGCAGTTAAAAATGTCCACGCAGCAATAATAATTATAATGACAGCTGCTACAATTAAAATGATAAAAAGCCAATTAACAATTGCATTAATAGTTGCCCATACTGCATTGGCAGTATCTGGCAACTGAGCTCCACCCGTAGGAAGCGCAGGAGCTGCAACAGCAAGCCCTATGGGCAAAACCACTAAACTGGTTAGAGCTAAAAATGTTAAAACTTTTTTCATAAATTAGGTTATTATTTTTTAATTTTTTAATTTGACCTTTTTTATTTAATTCGACCTTTTTTGCTAATTTATAATTTAGAAATTAGATTGGATTTGTCAATCCTGAAGTAATTAGGGAACTTGAATTAACCATTAACTCCTAATATTTCTTTTAAAAGTGCAATTATTGGCATAGCAAGAAATATAACAACAATTCCCACCAGTGTCCAGATAATCATATTTTTTGCTGTTTTTACTTTTTCTGGCTCGCCACCTGAAAAAAGAAGATAATAAGCGGAAATAGCGATAATTAAAGCTCCAATTGGTAAAGACGCGTAAAAAAGAAAGTTTAAGATATTAGATAACAAATCCCAAAAATTATCAAATTGTAAAGGATTATCAATTTTAATAATCCCAGAATCACTGTCAGCCTTAACAGAAGATAAAAAGGAAACAAACGCCAGAAAAATTATTAATTTTAAAAATGAACGTTTCATTTATTATATATTTAACATTTATTTTAAAAAAGTCAATCCATAATGGTATATGCCGGGCCTAAACTCTTTTTCTAGTTTGAATCCGTTTTTTTCCGCCAAGCTTTTCACCTCATCGGGCTTTATTCGCTTTCCTAGGGGACCACAAGCCGCGTTTTCTAACCAATCAATTATTATTAGTTTGCCGTTGTTTTTTAAAACTCTTTTTGCTTCTTTTATTATAGCATCTTTGTCTTCTATTTGAAACAAAACATTGGGAATAAGAACCAAATCCAATGATTCAGAACTTAAAGTTGAACCACGGGGCCTTTCCAAATCAGAATGAATAACATTGATGTTTACAATATTTTCCAGTAAAGCCCGGCTCTTTAAAGCAGAAAGCACTGATTCCTGAATATCAATAGCAAAAACCAGTCCATCTTCCAATCTTCTTGCCAAGGGAAAGGTAAAACCGCCAGCCCCGCAGCCAAATTCAGCTGCCACCATATCAGGTTTTAGATTTAATGTATCTAACACCTCATCAGGATTTAAAAATGAATTCATAACTTTATTATAAACAAATTACCTAAATTTTTAAATACAGGCAGCTGAAACAACCTTATCTTTTTCTCCCAAACGCATTATTCTTACTCCCTGAGTGGATCGGCTTAACTTTGGTATTGAAGAAATTTTTGTTCTAATTACCTGACCCTTTAAAGAAATAACAATTAAATCTTCTTCTTCACCTTCTAAAACTTGGGAAAAAACCAATTTACCGGTTTTTAAGGTAATTTTGGCTGTCTTAATTCCGCTTCCGCCCCGACCCTGAATTCTATATTCTTTTACCTCTGTTCTTTTTCCATAACCATTCTCTGTTAATACCAATAAATATTGTTTTTCGTTATTTTGATTTTTGATTTTTGATTTTTGATTTTTAATCACATCCATTCCTTTTACTTCATCTCCTGATTTTAGTCTTATTGCCCTAACTCCGGAAGCTGACCGACCCATTAATCTTAACGCCTTTTCATTAAACCTAATTGACTGGCCATTTTTGGTTACAATTATTATATCATCTTCTCCGGTGGTTTTTACTACCTTCTTCAACAAATCTCCCTTTCTTAATTTTATTGCGATTAAACCGGATTTTCTGACATTTTTAAAATCTTCTATCGCTGTTTTCTTTATTATACCATCTTTTGTCACCATAATTAAATTCTTATTTCCCTCTTCAATGTCTTTTTTCCCAAGACTCATCAAAGACAAAACCTTGTCCTGTGGCGTAATCTCGATAAAGTTTAAAAGTCCTCGTCCTCTTGCGACCCGCGTCCCTTCTGGAATTTCATAAGCCATTGTTTTGAAAACCTTGCCTGAATCAGTAAAAAAGAACAAAAAATCATGGGTTTGGGCGCAAAGGAAATGCTCCACCACATCGTCTTGCAATGTTTTCATTCCCAAAATACCCTTGCCGCCCCTTTTCTGAATTTTATAAGTAGACGGATTAATTCTTTTGATATAACCGCCGGAGGTTAAGGTAATAATGGTTTCTTCTTGGGGAATAAGGTCTTCTTCGGCAATTTCTCCCGCTTTCTGGTTAAAAATTCTGGTTTTTCTCTCATCGCCAAATTTTTCTTTTATTTCTTCCAGTTCTTTTTTAATTATTCCTTTTACCTTTTCCGGGTTTTTCAAAATTGAGGTAAATTCTTTAATTTTTGCCTGAAGTTCTTTTAGTTCTTCTTCAATTTTTTTTCTTTCCAGTTTTGCTAAAGCGGCAAGCTTTGTATCCAAAATAGCGTTTGCCTGAATTTCGGTTAAACGGAATTTTTTCATAAGGTTATTTTTAGCATCCTCTCTGTCTTTTGATTCCTTGATTGTTTTTATTACTGCGTCAATTCTACCCAAACATTTGTTTAATCCTTCCAAGATATGCGCCCTTTCTTTCGCGCGCTCCAAATCGTATTTTGTTCTTCTTACTACCACTTCTTTTCGGTGACTAATAAAATAATTCAAAATATCTATTAAAGAAAGAACGCGAGGTTGAATACCATCTACCAACGCCAGCATATTTAAATGAAAGGTTTTCTGAAGGTCTGAAAACTTATAAAGCTGATTTAAAATCTTTTTTGGATAAGCGTCTTTTAAAAGATCAAAAACAATCCTCATTCCTTCCCTGTCAGATTCGTCTCTAATATCTTTTATTCCCTGAATTTTCTTTTCCTGAACCAATTTGGCAAACTGCTCAATAAGGGCTGATTTCTGGGTTTGAAAAGGGATTTCAGTAATAATAATTTGCGTTTTGCCATTTTCTTTTTCTACTATTTCCGCTTCGCCCCGAACTGTTAAAGGACCTTGACCCCGTAAATAAGCAGAGATAATGTCTTCCCTGCCATAAATTTTTCCCTTGGTGGGAAAATCCGGACCTTTAATAAAATTGCAAATATCTTCAATTGTAGCCTTGGGATGATCTATTAAATAAATGATGGCGTCGCTAACTTCTTTAAGATTATGAGGCGGAATATTGGTTGCCATTCCCACTGCAATTCCCAAAGAACCATTCAAAAGAAGTTGGGGCAAAGGAGAGGGCAAAACCACTGGTTCTTTTCTTGTTTGGTCATAATTGTCAATAAAATTAACGGTCTCTTTCTCAATATCTTTTAACATCTCTTCTCCAATTTTAGAAAGCCGACACTCGGTATAACGGTAAGCAGCGGCGCTATCACCGTCAATACTGCCAAAATTTCCCTGACTTTGAATTAAAGGATATCGTAAAGAAAAATCCTGAGCCATTCTCACCAAAGCGTCATAAACCGCCATATCGCCGTGGGGATGATATCTTGAAAGAACTGATCCAATAACCGAAGCGGATTTTCGGAATTTCGCGCTATGGGTTAAACCATCTTCAAACATAGCGTATAAAATTCGGCGATGAACCGGCTTGAGGCCATCGCGAACATCGGGTAGTGCCCGGGAAACAATAACCGACATTGCGTAATCAAGATAAGATTCTTTCATCTCCTCAACAATTTCTCTTGGTTTAATATTTCCTATTTCCATTTTATTTTCGGTTTTTTGTTCGTCTTTCATATTTTCTGTTATATTTTTTTATTATTTTTTATCTTTTACAACATTTCTATTAGTTTTCTATTATTATATAAAATTATTATAAAATAAATATTATTCCTCTTTTATATTTATTTTTTTAATCTCTTGCTCCAAAGAGGGCATATTTAATTCTTTAATAATAAATTTTTCTTTTTGAAAACTCTTAATCTTTATATATGAATAATACATCCAACAAATCAGTAAAATTGCCGCAACAATTATTAGTACTGTCCAAAGCATAATTTTTCTTGTTCGCTCCGGTTTATTCCGAAGCTTTGTAATGAAATTCATTATCTCTTAATCTTTAATTTTAAATGAGAAATAAAATAACTAAATTTTAGCTTATTAATTTAAAATTGATTTAAAATTTAAAATTTGTAATTTAAAATTTTTTATGTTTTTACGGTTGTAACACAATTATTTTTGCTTCTTCTTTTGGCAAATCTTTTTCTTTAATAGACAATTTGGGCAATGGTTCTATCTTTTTAATTCCCAGAGATTTTAAAAATTCGTCAACCGCGGCTAACTTTATTTTTAAATTCGGTAATTTATAGTGCATCGGAATAGTTATTTTTGGCTCAATTTGGGTCATTACTTTTATTGCTTCTTTAGAACCAATGGTAAAAACGCCTCCTATGGGAATCATTAAAATATCAACCTCGCTAATTTTCTCTAATTGGGTAGCCGTTAATTCTTTCTGACCCAAATCCCCCAAGTGGCATATTTTTATTCCCTCTGTTTTAATGGTATAAATGGTGATCATTCCTCTTTCCTTTCCCTGCGAATCGTCATGATAAGCGGAAATTCCTTCAATATAAACGCCCTTTATTTCATATTCTCCGGGCCCATCTATAATAAATGGCGAATTAGAAACCCTTTTTACATTATTGTGGTCAGAATGATTATGAGTTACAAGCACAATATCAGCTTCCAATTTTCTGGGAAGTTTTAAACCAATACTTTCATCAAAAGGATCAATTAAAATAGAAACACGACTGTCTTTTTGAGGGGTTGATAAAATATAAAAACAAGATTGTCCGTACCAATTGATATTCATATAATTTTAAGATTAATTAATATTAGAATTAAATTTTCTATTTTTATTTTATCACATCCTTTTTTTTCTTTCAATCCTTTAGTTTTTTTTAAAGCCCTTGCCTAAAAAAAAATTATATGTTATATATAAAAAATATGACAGGGCAAAATATGTTAGAAAAAAGCGATACATTAAAACCTCCGAAAATCGGAGAAATTGTTAAGGGAAAAATTATAAACAAAGGCAATGCCTCTGTTTTTTTAGATTTAAGTCCGTGGGGAACCGGCATCATTTATGGCAGAGAGTTTTATGAATCAAAAGACAAATTAAAAGATCTAAAAATAGGAGATATTGCTTTTGTAAAAGTAATTGATTTAAAAAACGAGGATGGCTATATTGAAGTTTCTTTAAATAAAGCCGGAGAAGAAATTGCTTATGAAACATTAAAAGAAAAGAAAGAAAAAGAAGAAACTATTACTGTTAAAATAATCGGGGCAAACAAAGGCGGACTGTTAGCTAAGGTTTTTAATATCCCCGCCTTTTTGCCTGTTTCTCAACTTTCACCCAAAAACTATCCAAAGGTAAAAGATGGAGATGCTCAAGAAATATTAAAGGCGCTCCAAAAGTTTATTGGCAAAGAAATGGAGGTAAAAATTTTTGACTTTGATCCGGAACAAGAAAAATTAATTTTGTCTGAAAAGGCAACCGAACCAAAAGAAATTAAAAAAATTCCGGAAACCTGTAAGGTGGGGAATATTGTTGAAGCAGAAATTACAGCCGTTGTAGATTTTGGAGCCTTTGTAAAATTTAACATTTCTGAAAACACAAATTCTGATCAAGAAAAAGTTACGCTGGAAGGCCTTATTCATATTTCCGAACTGGATTGGCAACTTATTGAAGATCCGTCAGAAATAGTTAAGGTAGGAGAAAAGGTAAAAGCAAAAATCATTGATATTTCAGATGGAAAAATTTCTTTATCTTTAAAAGCCCTTAAAAAAGATCCGTGGGAAAACATTGAAGAAAAATATAAAAAGGGAGATATAATAGAAGGAAAGGTTACCAAATTAAATCCCTTTGGAGCTTTTATCCAAGTAGAACCAAAAATTCAAGGACTATGTCATATTTCTGAATTTGGTTCGGCGCAAAAAATGGAAAAATCCATTAAGTTAAACGAAAAGTATAATTTCAAAATAACCTTAATTAATCAAAAGGAGCATAGAATGACTTTAAAACCCGCTTTTTAGCTTTTTAAAATTACCTTTTGAATTTATCTCTTTGTTAATCCATTATTGTTTTTTTCTCTTTTTCTCTTTCTCTTAATTTTTTTAAAGTTCCTCTTTTTTTGTTTTGTTGAATTTTATAAAAATTTGTGTTAAATTATTTATATAAAATGTAAAAAACGATTTAAAATTAATAAAAATAATGAAAACTGTAAAAATTTTTAATTTAAAAAACCTTACCAAAAACCTGATTCTTGTTCTTTTAATTTTCTTTCTTATCTCAATTGTTTTTTCTTTAATCAGCCAATCTTTTGAAAAAGAAAGAAAGATATCTTTAACGCAACTTGTTAAAGATATTAATGAAGAAAAAGTAAAAGAAATTACTGCTTTTGGTTCAAGCCTTAATGTTGTTTATAAAGACGAAAAAACAGCAGCAGCAAGAAAAGAAGCAGAAAAGGGATTAATGGAAACCCTGATTTCTTATGGAGCGGAAAAAGAAAAGTTGGCTAAAATAGAAATTAATATTGAACCGGAAAAACAAGGAATTTCTTCCTGGTTGGTGCCTCTTTTAATTTTTGGAGTCGCGCCAGTTGTTCTTTTTGGCATATTTTTCTGGATAATTTTCAGGCAAGCAAAATCCGGGGCCGCCCAAACTTTTAGTTTTACCAAGGCGCGGGCGCGATTATTTGGCGCCGAAGGCCATCCAAAAGAAAAAATCCTTTTTAAAGATGTTGCTGGTTTAAAAGAAGCAAAAGAAGAATTAAAAGAAATTGTTGACTTTCTAAAAAATCCGAAAAAATATTTAAAGATAGGAGCAAAAATCCCCAGAGGTGTTTTACTGGTAGGACCAGCAGGTTGCGGAAAAACAATGCTGGCGCGAGCAGTGGCAGGAGAAAGCAATGTTCCGTTTTTCCATATTTCCGCTTCAGAATTTGTGGAAATGTTTGTAGGAGTAGGTTCTGCCCGAGTCCGAGATCTTTTTTCAACGGCTAAAAGGGCAGCGCCCTCTATTATTTTTATTGATGAATTAGACGCTATTGGCAGACATCGCGGAGCCGGCATTGGAGGAGGACACGATGAAAGAGAACAAACCCTAAACCAAATCTTGGTGGAAATGGATGGTTTTGAAAGAGAAACAAATGTAATTGTTCTTTCGGCCACCAATCGGCCGGATATATTAGACCCAGCTCTTTTACGACCTGGCAGATTTGACAGAAAGGTTATTTTGGATATGCCGGATATTAATGACCGAGAAGAAATTTTAAAAATTCACTGCCAAGGTAAACCATTGGCCCCCAATGTTAATTTACGAGAAGTAGCAGAAAGAACCCCCGGCTTTTCCGGAGCTGATCTGGCAAATGTGGCAAATGAAGCGGCTATTTTGGCAGCTAGAAAAAATAAATCCCAAATTTCTCAGGAAGAATTTTTGGTGTCAATTGAAAAGGTATTATTGGGACCAGAAAGAAAAAGCCATGTTTTAACAAAAAAAGAAAAGAAAATTGCTGCTTATCATGAAGCGGGTCACGCCTTGGTTTCTGCCTCTTTACCGGATGCCGAACCAGTAAGAAAAATTTCAATTATTGCTCGGGGAATGGCAGCTGGTTATACTTTAAAAATGCCCGTTGAGGAAAAAAGAATAAAAACGAAAAAAGAATTTTTAGCTGAATTGGCTACTTTGTTGGGCGGTTATTGTGCTGAAAAGGTAAGGTTTAAAGAAATTACTACCGGCGCTTCAAATGATCTGGAGGTCGCTTCAAATTTAGCCAGAAAATTAGTAAAAGAATACGGAATGTCTCCGTTGGGACCAATTTCTTTTGGAGAAAAAGAAGAATTGGTTTTCTTGGGAAAAGAAATTTCAGAACAAAGAAATTATTCAGAAAAAGTGGCAACTGAAATTGATAAAGAGGTTGAAAGATTTATAAAAAACGCAGAAAGCACAGCAACAAAAATCTTGATGCAAAAGAAAAAAATGCTCCATAAAATCGCTAAAACCTTAATTGAAAAAGAAACCATTGAAAAAGAAGAGTTTGAAAAATTAATTAAAGAAAGTTCAAAAGAATAAAAAACAAAAAAGCATTAATAAAAAACGTATAAAAGGGGCACGTAGCTCAATGGCGGAGCAAGGTCCTTATAAGACCGAGGTTGATGGTTCGAATCCATCCGTGCCCACTTGTATCTAATACAAGGAAAGGAAGTAAACAAATTTAATAAGGAGCGACTTCTTTGTCGCTCCATTTTTTATTTCAATTTTAAAAAAAATAGTGGTAAAATTCTTTAATATGGTTAATCATGAAATAGAAATAAGAATTCAATTAAAACATCCTAAAAATTTCTTCGTTGGTTAAGAAAATCAGCAAAATTGATAGATAATTTTAATCAAATCGATTTTTATTTCGAGCCAGTGAGCAAACCATTTATTTTTTAGATGCTGAGGGCTATAAAAATGCAAATGAGTGGTTACGAATAAAAGTTGAAGATAGGAACGAAATCTGCTATAAAAAATGGTATCGGGATAAGAAAACAAAGAAATCACCTTGCGCTGAAGAAATAGAAACAGCTGCTTCGAGTGGAGAAGGTAGAGAAAGGATACTTTCTGATGGAAGTAAGGAATTTGAATTTAAAGAAGGAGAATTTAAATACAGGGATAGATATTTTGGTTATAACCCTTTCATTGGCCAAGAAATTGTTTGGCGAAATGAAAAAGTATTTTGGGGTATAAATTATTACGGAAAGATTGTTTCAGAAATTATTCCAGCAAAAGATATTTATCAATTCCTTCAGGAAGCATTAAAACAGGAAGCATTAAAAAGAGTTACTAAAGATAATCCATTTAGAGGGTCCAATAATTACAAAAAAGATGATTTTAAATATATTAATAAAACTAAAGGAAATGTCGAAAAATTTGAGGGTCAAGAGATCATCTTTTATAAAAATAAACTCGTATATAAATTAAACTATCATGTATCATGGCGGACTGGTAACAATGAAATAATCAAATTCCTTAAAAATAATCATTTTAAGAAGATAAATTATTTTAAACTATAAAGGTTAAAAGCGAGCCCGGCCGAAAGGGCCGGGCGAGCGAAAAATTCAGTGAGAAAATTTTTAAGAAGCAGGCGGAACGAAGCCCCGCCTGATAAATTTCATCTTTTTAGATTTTTTCCTTGATTTATGAATTAAATTTTTGGCAAGATGATAGAGAAAGTTTGAACTGGTTTAGTTTGAGCACTTTTTATTAATTAATGAAAAATATTGACATTTTTTAATTTCTGGTTTAATAATTATTTAATGTTTATATTTCAAATTTTTTACAGTTCTTTTAAAAATTAAAAAATGAGACGAGCCTCTTTTTAAAAACAAAAGTTTTTAACGAGGGGCTCGTCTCATTCAAACGGAAAGGTCCGTTTGTCTTGACTTCCGAGAAGGGCCGGCTCCTTGACGTAACAAGGAAAGAAGGAAAGTTAATTATGAAAACTCAAGTATCTCAAACCGACGATGAAGAGATCGAGTTCGGATCCTGTTATGGATATCCACCAGAGTATAAAATTAAAAAGATAGAAGAACAGCTTGAAACAATTAAAAACTGTTTCAATTTGGGTTCACCCAAAGAAAGGTTGTCAGTACCTAAATGTCTTCTTCCTTTGGGCGCTGATGGGTGGTTTGTAGTGCCAAAAGTAGAAGAAATTGCTTCTTCTTACGAAGAAGCAGTAAATCGCCTTTTAATTTTAATCTCCGAAAAAAGACAAATTAAAATAAAAAAACCAAGTTATCTTCATCGCTATCCGGATACAAGTAAAAAAATAGAGAATTTATATGCTCGTGAGAAAAACTGCTTTATAATAATACCAGCCCAGATGGGCAAGTTATACGCTGGAAAAAGCGTTAGACGGGCAAGAAAACTTTTTGCGCATGAATTTGGACTAGGCTCTTTTGAAATACTATCTATATTAATTACCCATCCAGACCGTTTAGTTAATGATTTTAATCTATACATAGATGCCGCTGGAGATGAATGCGAATTAAGTAACGTGTGTTTTAATGGAGACAATTCTGGGGTTCCTTGTATAGGAATAAATGGTTTTAGCGGTAGCACCCTCTTTTTTACAAGCCGAACCCCTTCTTTTCCCCATCCACAATACGGATCAGCTACTGGTTTTATTATATAGTAATTTAAATAAAAAAGGGTTACCTTAAAAAATGGGTAGCCCCTTTTTCATTTAAGATAAAGAATTGACTTTTTTAAAAAAATAACTTAAATAAAATTATTAAAACAATTGATTAATAAATTAGTTCTTTTAAAAATTAAAAAATGAGACGAGCCTCTTTTTAAAAACAAAAGTTTTTAACGAGGGGCTCGTCTCATTCAAACGGAAAGGTCCGTTTGTCTTGACTTCCGAGAAGGGCCGGCTCCTTGACGTAACAAGGAAAAATCTAAAATAGGATCATTATGAAAACCATTGATGATACGAAAGTAGAATCGTGTTATAATTACCCGCTAGTTTATAAACCTAAAAAATTAGAAGAACAAACCCAAATAATTAATGATTTTTTCGATCTCGGCTCTCCTGTTGGATTAATTATTGATGCTACAAAAAAAAGATTATCCCGTTTCCTTCTTCCCCCAAACTCTGAAGGAATTTTTGTTGTTCCACATTGGCGCGCTGTTTCTCCATCTTACAATGAAGCGGTGCAAAAAGTATTTTCTGTCCTTCAAAATGAAAGAAGATTTGTTAATATGCAAAAAAATGAAGAAGAAAAATTAATTCTTGGATGCGATCCACGAACCGCAAAGGCATTTGAAATTCTATCTCAACAGATCTGGCATAAAAAACCAAAAGCTGGATCAGATAATTTTCCTCATATCTTAATAGTGCCGGCTCAACTTGGAATACGATATCGGGGATGGGCGCCGAAAAAAGTTTTGGAGGCTCTGAAAAAAAATGAGTTTTGCCTTGATGTTTTCACGGTTTCAATTATCCTTTTAACTCATCCTGAAAGGTTTACAGATATCAAAGATTTGTGGATTGATTGCGCTGGTAGCAAATGTTCCCTTTTTCAAAACACAACATCCCAAACATACAGAAATAGGTTATTAATTCAAGAAGAACAAACTCCATACTTTTGGTTTAAAGATGGAAAAGTTTATTTTTCCATAGGGTCCTCGTCAAATGCTGCGCCAATCGCTGGCTCAGCTACTGGTTTTACCTTTTCTCATGTCTCGATTTAATATTAATAAGTTTAAAGGGGGTTTATGCGTTAAAAGCATAATCCCTTTTTTATTTTTTTATTTTATTTTTATTTAAATGATGGTATAATCTATTAAAAACTAAAATGAAATTATCTAAAAATAAAAATTGGTCAGATTATGTAACAAAACACAGTTTTGCCCTTGATTTAGAAAGGGGTATTTTTACCTGGTCTAATCCAAAAAAAATTGCTAAGTCGCTTAAAAAATCAGCGGAAATAAGTTTGAGAAGAAAGGGAACGCCATTTCAGTCAGCAATGTCAATGCTTAATTTCTATGTTAACCGCGCAGGAAAAAATTTAAACCCGAAACAAAAAAAAGTTTTAGAAAAAGCAAAAGAAGAACTAAAAAAACTATTTAAAATTCATACAAAAAAACCTTGATTTTAAACAGTAAAAGGGTAAAATTAAAAAAAGAAAAAGGGCGGTTAGCTCAGCTGGCAGAGCGTCCGCTTGACGTGCGGAAGGTCAGAGGTTCGAACCCTCTATCGCCCATCAAACAAGAAATTGCAAATTCTTCAGCCGAAAAATTTTTATTTATTCTTCCAAGGGTCAAAATTTATTAACTTTAAAAATGAAAATATCAGGAGATAAAATTCTAGTAAAAAAAGTACCTACAACATTTGATGAAGGTTGTCACGAAACAAATTACAAAGAACTAAGGTGGAATAAAAATAGTTGTAGATTTGAATAGTTTTTAAATTTATTAAAATTTTCGCGGTGACTCGCCAGCAATCTTGGCATTTAGGCGGGCAAGCCCGAAAATTCCTTCATTCTCACAAACCCTTGTTTTTCGGGCTTGTCCGTCGCAACTAAGAACTTTCAAAAAAGATTCGTGCCAATCCACCAAATAATCTTTGAGGGCTGGAAAAAAAATACTTTTATTGAATTAAGTTATGTAAAAAATTTTTTGGGTGATTTTGATATTTTTATTTTTATTTATTGAAGATTTTATAATCTTTTTTTTATTCCGCAAAAAATAACAGTTTAGCGCTTAAAACAACTCCAAAATCTCTTTTAATGACAAATACAAAATTCGTTAATCCATCGGGTTTTGGCCCAAAAAATGTCTCTACTAGTCAAAATCTCTTTCAATTGGCAAAATATGTTACAAAAACTCGACCATTAATTTGCTTTATATTCCACATTTTAAATTATTAAGTTTTAAACGATTTATTTTTTTACTATTATGCAAAAAAAAGTAAAAATAATTTACGAAGATAAAGACCTCTTGGTAATAGATAAACCAGCAGGGATAAATTCTGATGATTTTCCCAAGAGGATTCACCGTTTAGACAAAAACACCTCTGGCATACTGCTTATAGCAAAAAGCGATAAAAGCTTGATTTTTTTTCAAAATCAGTTTAAAACAAAAGAAGTAGAAAAAAAGTACTTAGCGCTTGTTTTTGGCAATTTAAAAACCAATGAAGGAAAAATTGAAACATTAATAGGAAGATCAAGAAAAGACAGAAGAAAGCAGAAGGTTTACTTATTCAACGAACCTGAAGCAAAAGGAAAAAGAGAAGCAATTACTGAATATAAGGTTATAACAAGATTTGATAACTCAACATTAGTGGAAATAACCCCTAGAACCGGAAGAAAACATCAAATCAGGTGTCACTTTGCCTATCTTAATCATCCTATTATGGGAGATAAATTATATGGTTTTAAAAACCAGCCCCACATTAAAGAATTAAAACGTCAATTTCTCCATGCTTATTATCTTAAAATAAAAATGCCGAATGGAGAAACAAAAGAATTTAAATCAGAATTACCAACAGACTTAAAAATATGCCTACAAAATCAGAAACCTTTAATAAATCACAGTTAAAAGAAAATTTGCCGGAGGTCCGACCCGGAGATTTTATTCGTATTTACCAAAAGATCCAAGAAGGAGGCAAGGAACGTTTGCAACCTTTTGAGGGAACGGTTTTGGCAAGAAAACATGGCAAGGGAATTTCCGCGACTATAACAATAAGAAATATCATTGCCGGCGTAGGAGTGGAAAAAATTATTCCGCTTCATTCCCCAAATGTAAAAAGAATAGAAATTTTAAAAAGAACTAAAACCAGAAGAGCAAAACTTTACTATTTAAGAAAAGCCAAGGGAAAACGGGCAAACCTAAAAAGCAAAGAATTAAAAGAACCAATTATTTGGGAAGAAAAAACCGAGGTCATTAAAAAAGAAAAAGAAACAAAAGAAAAAGAAGAAAAAGAAAAGTAAATAAAAAAGGAAGTATAAATGCGGACGTGGTGCAATTGGCTAGACACACAGGACTGAGGCTCCTGGGAGTTTTACTCCATGTGGGTTCAAGTCCCACCGTCCGCACTTGCTTCTTTAAAATTGCGGGCGAGTAGCTCAACTGGCTAGAGTACGTGCTTTACACGCACGGGGTTACAGGTCCGAGTCCTGTCTCGCCCACCCCTTGCCGGGGTAGCTCAGTGGTAGTAGCGTCTCTCTGAAAAAGAGAAGGTGGAGGGTTCGATTCCCTCCCCCGGCACCAGCGAGAAAAAATCAACGATTGATGGGTCGCCTCGCTCCGCTCGGCGATTAAATTGTAAGGGATTTTGGACGAAAAAATCAGTTGGCGGTTCTGTTTTAAATTTAATTCAAAGTAAAAGAAAATTTTTTCATATTGTTTGTTACAGAAATTCTTGGGAATTTCTGTTTTTCTTTTTGCACTTGCTTTTTTCTTTGATTTGTTGTAATATAATTCAAGAGGTTAGGCATAATGCTTAACCCAATCTGTACTTTGAAAACCAAAGGAGTTATCAAATTGATAATATAGCAGACTATAGATGCAGTGATTGTGGCCATAACTGGTCAAGCAGTTATGGATACCGAGGTCTTGCTTAATCCACAAGAAAAATAGAAAGGAGGTGAAAACCATGTGGTATGTCATCGGAACAATTGTTTTGGCGTTAATTGCGGTAATGATTATCAAAGCTTTACGTTTCTTAGAATCAGATTCTACTTATGATTCTTCTACCAGCCCACCCCTTTCCCGAGAAGAATTGAGATGGTTTACTAGTCGCTCTGCAGATCCCCAGCCATGGGGTCCTATTGTAAGGGGGGATGATAATGTGCATTTAACAGATGAGGAGCTGCGTCGAAGGATAGAAGAACGCATCAGGGAAGGCAAACCGACTGCTTTATTAAGACTGGAATATGAACGTCGACTTAATGAGCGAGGATCTGATGACGAATGGTGGGATGGAGACTGGATTGCATAAGTCCAAATACATAGTGGAAAATACAGAGAAATAAATAAATGCAGGTTTTAAAGGAGTGATGGTTACATCTGTTGTCTTGGATTTTTAAAGCAATGAGATTATTTTAGAAGTTTCTAATTGTTCTTTCTAAATTTTAGTCCCCGGCGGATTCTAAAATCCAAAGGGGATTTTCCTTTTTAAAGTATTCTCTCTTGACTTTATCTTTTGTTTTTGTAGTATTAATTTGAGTTAAGTAAAAAACTTAGCTCAATTTACCAAAGGAGGTTAGAAATGAAAACGCTAAGTTTTGACCAAAAGAGAGAATTATTGTTTGCTTCGGAAAGAATTGTAAGAGAAGCCGGCGAAGAGATACTTGCCCAACGCGGCACAAAAATTTTTGACACCGTTGATTACAAAGGACATGAATCTTCAAATATCGATATTTTCGCTCGCGAAAGAGTACAGGCAGCCATTGATCGATATTTGCCAGAATTAGAAGGAATAGTCCGCTTTGAATTGAGGCCGTTTAGCAAGACTCTTATTGAAGTAGATGAACACCAACCTTTTGTTCTTATTGTTGATGAAATTGAAGGAACAACGAATACAAAACGTTGTTTGGCTGCTGCTTTAGAATACCAGCCACTTGCTCTTGTTTCATTGGCACTCAGTACCAGTGAAAGATTGAAAGATCTTGTTTTGAGCGCTGTTTACACATTGGACCAGGGTGAGGTTTTTTCAGCACTCTGTGTCGATGGTGACAACTTCTTAACCTTTCGCAACGGTCAAGTGATTCAACCATCTTTGGTTATTTCCACCAGAGGTGACAGCCGCAAAAGGATTTTAGTGGTTGGATATTCTAATAGCCATCGCATAAAAAAGGGAGAGGTAGAACAAGCGCTTTGTGACAAAAAGTTGAAAGTTTACGACGGCTGCCGTGCTTCAGGCGTGGATATTATTAATTTGTTGCGCAACGCCATCGATGCCTACATTGACTTGCGGCACTACTGGTCAACCAAGGATGAACAAGGCAAGGAAAAAGAGGCAATGCTCCAAGTTTATGATATTGCTGGCGTGATTCCTGTTGCCGAGGGATGCGGAATGAAAGTAACTGATGCTGAGGGCAGATCCTGGCGGGAATACAATTTGGAGGATACCATTCCTCTAATTGTCGCCAGACCCGACATTCACCAGTTAATTCTGGATACCATTAAACCCTTTGTAGAGAAATGGAAAGGAGGTGAAAAAAATGAAGTCCCAAGCAATCAAATATTATAACGAAGGAGTTGATTTGGTAAGAGACGGTCAACTTCAAGCAGCCATTAGAGTATTTCAAAAAGCGATTAGGATAGAACCACGATTCGTTGACGTTCATTATAATCTAGGAGTTGCTTTTTATGCCCTGGGTCAATTGGCAGAGGCTCGTCAAGAATATGAAATTGTTTTACAACTTCGAAGCGACGATGTTGATGCCTTAAACAATCTGGGGACAATTCTAGCAAAAGGTGGACAATTAGAGGAAGCTAAGAAACGATTTGATGAAGCGTTGAAAATTGATCCTGATTATGCCTTAACTCACCGCAACCTCGCTGCTTATTATATGAAAATAGGAGATATTGGAAATGTAGCTAAGCATGCTAGACAAGCAAGAGAACTTGATCCCGAAGTTTTTGGTCGAGAACCTGGTCCACCTCGAATTTCGCCGCGCTAATATTTTGCCCCATTGGATTAAATCCAATGGGGCTTTTTTGTAAAAGTGCTAAAGAATTTGCCGTCAAAGCAGTAAATTTTCAATCATTTTTCATTGAAAAATTTACTGGAATGATTTATACTTAAATCATTCAGAAACTTGAAATTGTTCAGTTCGCGGCGAAGCCGCTCAAGTTTTGAGGGCTGGCCGTCGCCGCCTTCGTGTATTACTTCATAATTTCGGTACGAATTTTAGTTTATCTAATGGTGTTTGATATTTTAAAGCAGAGTGTCTTCTTTGGTAGTTGTAGCAGCGGTACATAAAACCATTAAGTTCAGCGATAAATTCTTTTTCTGTTTGTGATTTGGTTTGCAGTCTGATGCATTCGTCATAGAGTATTCTCCAGAACCTTTCAATCTTGCCATTAGTTTGGGGTCTGTACGGTCTGGTATAGCAGTGTTTGATATCAACAATTTTCAGCATAGTTTCAAAGAAATGGAAGTCTTTGGCTTTCCGGCTGGTATAGGCAGTAAATTCAGAACCATTATCAGTTAAAACTTCTTTGATATTAATGCCGTGAACGGCAAACCACTTGTTACCGAAATTATGAAGAAGCACACTTCGGCGGCGAAATGCGTTCGGACTATCTTTAAAACACAGCACAAAAACCGTCCGATGGTTTATGGACGGTTTTAATTTTTTTATAAAAAATTCCTTTTTAGATTATAACAATTCAAAAAGTTGCAAAAATTTACCAATAAGTTATTATATTTTATATAAGCGGACGTAGTATAGCGGTTATTACATGGCCTTGCCAAGGCTAAGATGTGGGTTCGACTCCCATCGTCCGCTCCAAGATTTCACTTTCGGACTTTTCAGAGGCTATTTGGTGGGCGGCGCCGAGCGCCGCCGAATCAGTCGGCAAAATTGCTGAAAGTTTGATACCGGAGCATTTATACAACCAAATCCGAACCTATTTTGAACGAAATTGACCGACTGCCGCGCCGCAGGCGCGGCAGGAAACTGACGCTCGGACAGGACGGGAAGGAAAGGGAGTTGGAAAGAAAGGAATTCTCGCCCGGCCTCGCTTTCACCGCCGCCGAATTTCGTATTTCGCTTTGCGAAATGCACCACCTTTTATCAAAAATTGCAAGTATTACTTTGCATACAATTACTAAGATTGAATCTAGGACAACGCCCGACCCAAGAAATTGAAACTATTAAAAAAACCGCTAATGCGCTTAATGTAAGCGTTGAAGATTTGCTAAAATAAAAAATGGATATATTGAAAATTGTCAAAAGTGTTGAGGGATGGTAAACTAAAAGTAAGATCGTGGTCAAAAAATAATTAACTAATTTTTTAAGCAAAATATGATTCATCAACAATTGCTTGATTATATCAAGCAACAATTACAACAGGGCATAAGCAAAGAACAAATTAAAAGTTCTCTTATCGCTAATGGCTGGCAAGCGCAAGATGTTGATGAAGCTTTTGCTTCCATCCAAAATCCTGCCAACCATTCACAATCGGTACCACCACCAACGCAAACAATTCCTTCTTTACCTAGTGCTACAGCGATTTTGGGACAAGCGTGGGCTATTTATAAACAAAGGCTTGGCATATTTTTGGGGGTGATGATAATTCCTATGTTAGTAATGATAGCGGCTTTCGCTATTTTTGCTGGCGGTGGATTTTTAGGTATTAGTCTGCTTTCTTCAAAATTTGCAGTCGGCGGTATTGGCTTACTTATTCTCTTAGCAATCTTATTTTTTGTTATTATTTTTATTAGCCAAGCTTGGGGACAAACAGCACTGCTTTATGCGATTAAAGATAATCAAGAGAGAATTGGCGTAGTTGAATCATACCGACGTGGCTGGCATAAAATAATTTCTTATTGGTGGGTTTCCTTGTTAGCAGGATTTATTACGCTTGGCGGATTTCTCCTTTTAATTGTACCTGGAATTATTTTTGCGATTTGGTTTAGCTCGGCAGCATTCATTTTGATTGCCGAAGACTTGAAAGGAATGAACGCTCTCTTAAAAAGTCGTGAGTATGTAAAAGGTAAATGGGGTGATGTACTTTGGCGTTTATTTTTTATTGGTGCGCTATCTTTAATAATCTATTTAGTTCCGGCTCTTATTTTTGGGCTTCTTAAAATACCTTTTGGTTTAAAAATTAGCAGCTTTATTATCGGATTGTTTTGGAGTCCTTTGGCAATGACTTATTCATTTTTGATTTATAGTAATCTAAAAGCTTTAAAGGGTGAAATTGTTTTTGCGCCAACCAGAGGGAAAAAAGCCGCTTTTATCTTTGTCGCAATTCTTGGAATTTTGATTCCCACTATTCTTTTCTTAACTGTTTTCTTGGGTCTTGGTTCAGCGAGAGAAAGGGCGCGCGATACAAGACGACAAGCCGATATTAGTCAAATTCGTTTAGGACTTAAGATATACTACATAAAGCACAATAATTATCCGTCTTCCTTAAACGAACTATCTCCAGAATATTTGCCAAACTTGCCCGTTGATCCATCAACAAATCAGCCTTATCAATACCAGTTACAGCAAAACGGTACCGACTATAAAGTTTGCGCACAATTAGAATCTACCAAAACTCAAAAATGCGTTACTTCGCAAATGGGAGATATTTAATTGGGATTTGCGGCGTGCCCAGTTTTACTGGCACGAAATTCGGCGGCGGCTCGGCAAAAGGATTTAAAAGGGGTGCCTAGCCGCCCAAACCGAAGCGATTATTGGATTTTTAGCAGTTTTCAGTAAAATAAGTTCGAGCTTTTTGTAAATATACCCCTGTTTGTTTTATTTACTTTTATAAAAAAACGCTCAAGTAATTAAAAAGGAGTATTTTTTAAAATAATATTTTTGCTCTAAAGATTAACCGTTAACCAACAACCAACAACTGCCGCTGTTTCCGCTCTCAAGGTTAATTTTCCTAAATTTAAAATTTTGAAATTACTTTTTCTTACTAAATCAATCTCTTTTTGCGAAAAACCACCTTCCGGTCCAATAAAAACTCCTACTTTCTTAAACCCAAAAGGCAAAATTCCTTTAATTGGACTTCCTAAAATATCAAACAAAATATTAACCTCGTTTTCCCTGGCGTTTTCTATTGCTTTTAAAAAAATAAGGGGTATATTCAATTTTGGCACTTCCCCTCTTTTTGATTGTTCTGACGCTTCTTTGATAATTTTTTCCAATCGCTCTTTTTTAAACCCAAATTTTACTGTTCTTTCACAAATTATAGGAAAAATTTCTTTAATACCTATCTCTGTTGCCTTTTGACAAACAAATTCAAAATTTTCTCTTTTTAAAATTGAACAATATAAACTTACTTCTTTATGCGGTTCTTCAGTGCTTTTTTTCAAATTTAAAGTTTTTAAAACCGCAAAATCTTTATTAATTTTTTCAATTATTGCCAAAGCCTCTCTGTTTTTGCCATTTCCTAAAAGAATCTTTTCTCCCTTATTAAACCTTAAAACATTATTAAATTGATGAAGTAATTCTTTATCAACAATTTTTATCCTTTCTTTTTTAAAATTGAATTTTCCAATAAAATAATGCATCTCTTATTGTCTCTTTATAAATTTGTCTTTATTTTTTCCATTAATAACAATAAGCGCGTGAAAGTCCTGATATAACCTAAAATCTTTTTTTATTTTTTTTTGAAACATTTCCTGTAAAAAACTATAAGAAAAATTATTTGATAAACCTTTTTCTCTTACCAGCCTTTTTGTATATTCATCAATAACAAAAACTGGTTTTTCTAAGGCGTAAAGCAAAATAGAATCTGCTGTTTCTGGTCCTATGCCTTTTAATTTTAATAATTTTTCCCTTAATTTTTCTAACCTCTCTCTTTTCATTTTTTTTAAATCACCATAATTTTTCACAATAAATTTCGCCAACGAAACCAAATAAAACGATTTTGTTTTATAAAAACCAGCGGGTTTAATTAATTGTTCTATTAGTCCTCTTTTTGCTTTTATAATTTTGTAAAGAGAATTTATTTTTTCTTTTTTTAAATTTTTGATTGCCAATTCCACGTTATTCCAGTTTGTCCTTTGGGTTAAAATTGCCCCCATAATAACCTCTTCTTTCTCTTTTTCGTTTTTTGGCCTTTTGCACCACAACCCCCATTGACCCATTGGTTTTCCATACTTTTTCCTTAATTTTATATATAATCTCTCAATATAATTTAATTTTTTTAAATTTTCTTTTGCAAACATCTATTATAAAATTATTTCAAATATTTTATGTTTTGAAGAAAGCCCTGCTTTTATTATTATTTGAGAAACAGGAACCTTGAAATATTTAGCCAGTTCTTTTTTTATTGCCTTGTTGGCTTTTCCTTTTTCTGGCGATTCTTTTGTGTAAACGAAAAAATATCCATTTTCTTTTTTTTCAATTCTTTCTTCTTTTGCGTTTGTTTTCGCTTTTACAAAAATTTTCATTGGCTTAAATTTTAAATTCAATAACATCACCGTCTTTAACAATATAATCCTTTCCTTCAATGCGAAGCAATCCTTTTTCAGCCGCTTTAGACCAACTCCCTAATTTAAGTAAAACCTCCCAATTAATAACTTCTGCCTTAATAAATCCTTTTTCAAAATCGCTATGAATAACACCGGCAGCTTGCGGCGCCTTGGTATTTTCTTTTACTGTCCATGCCCGGGTTTCGTCAGGACCAGTGGTAAAAAAGGTTATAAGATTAAGTAATTTATATGAAAATTTTATAAGATTATCCACCCCATCTTCGTCAATACTTAACTCTTTTCTATATTTTTTCCCATCTTCATCATTAAGTTCTTTTAAATCTGCTTCTAATTTCATATCAAGTTGAATAAAAGGAACATTAAAATTTAAACACCTCAAAATTTCTTTTAGTTCTTTAATTTCTTTTTTGCTTTCTATTTTGTTGTTAAAAGCAATAAGCATTGGTTTAATAGTCAACAATCCCAACTCTTTTGCAATTTTTATTTCCTCTTCATTAAAGCCAATTTGGTTTAAGGGTTTACCGCTTTCTAAATAATCTTTAATTTTTTTTAAAACCTCGAGTTCCTTTGCCTTTTCCTTATCTTTAGATTTTGCTTCTTTAAAAACCTTTTCAATTCTTTTATTAACTGTTTCCAAATCCTTCATTATTAATTCAAGATTTATAACCTCAATATCTCTTTTTGGATCTACGCTTTTATTAATATGCAAGATTTCTTTATCTTCAAAAACCCTCACAACCTGAACAATGGCGTCTACTTCTCTTATTCTTGCTAAAAACTGGTTTCCCAACCCCTCTCCCTTATTGGCCCCTTTTACTAATCCGGCAATATCAACAAATTCAATAATGGTCGGTACAACCTTTGCCGAATGAAACGTTGCCGCCAATTTTGTAAGGCGTTCATCCGGAACTTTAACCACCCCCACATTGGGATCAATCGTACAAAAGGGGTAATTGGCGATATTAATCTGTTTTTTTGTTAGGGCCTTAAACAATGTAGATTTTCCCACGTTTGGCAAACCAACAATGCCCACAGATAATGACATAAGATGAATTTTGGTTATTTTACTCTTTATTCTTATTAATTTATATTTTTATTGGCCTTAAAAAATTATTAGTAATTGTCTTATTATTCAATCTTTAAAATTTTACATTTTACCTTCCCCTTTGGAGAATTCACCTCTATTTCCTCTCCTGTTTTTTTTCCAAAAATAGCCTGACCCAAAGGGGATTTAGAAGAAATTTTTCCCTCTAAAAGATTTGTCTCTTCTGGCTCAACCATTTTATACTTTTCTTTTTTGCCGCCAAAAATTACTGTCACACAAGAACCAATATCTACAACTTTTTTGTTTTGTTTTTTCTCTATTACAATTGATTGGTTTAAAAGTGCTTCTAACTCCGCAATTCTTCTTTCTATGAAGGCCTGATCGTCTTTTGCTTGTTGATAGGCAAAATTTTCTGAAAGATCGCCAAAAGAAGCGGTATGTTTCAACCTTTCCCTAATCTCTTTTCTTCCCTTTACTTTTAATTCTTCCAGTTCTCTTTTAAATTTTTCAAAAGCTTCAGAGGTTAATTTTTTTGGCATATAAATAATAATATAATTATATTAATTATTATAATTAAAAAAACAAGTCAAAGGTAAAAATTGCCAATAAAAAAATCTGGTTTTTACAAACTTTATTTTATAATTAGTAATTATTTAACTAAGACCTTTTTATTCTTTTTTAAGGTTTCTTTTTAAGTCTATGTTCTCGCCAAAGAGTTACTGCTGAAGAACAAATTTTATCTAAGCCTAAAATAATTTTAGCCTCAATTTCAGAGGTAAAAACCTCCTTTTTTTCTTTTACAAAATCCAAAACTTCTTTTGTTATTTTATCAACAATTTCGTTTTTCTTTTCTTGAGAAATATCAACCTTTTCTAAAACTGAAATTAAGGATTTTTTAATTTTTTCTAGGTTAAATTCTTCTTTTTGACCTCCTCTTTTTATAACTTTAATCATAGTTTTTTGTTTTTTTCGTAATCAATTTTTGCTTCAAAAATTACTTGTTTTGCCAACTCGGGATTATCAATTTTTTCCAAAATAAATTCTCCCTTCTCCGCGGCTGTCTGAATAATTAAATCTCCAAAATGAAAAAAAGAAGGCAAAAAACCTTTTACTAAAACTCTCATATCTTGAATCTTTTCCAATTCCACGCTTGAATATTGAATATTAAAAAAACCGATCATCCTTGCTTCAATAATCCTCTCATTGGTAACCACCCAATAAGTAAGATAATATTTGGTAATTTCTAAAAAAATTAAGGACCAGAAAAACGGCAAGGTCAAAGAAAGAAAAAAGGCAAAAATAAAATTTAATTTGAATTTTGAAACTTCGGAAAACTTTTCAAGCACAAATACTGGCCAAGAAATTTTGTAAAAGAAAAAAAACAAAACCGAAAGAAAAATAAAAAGTAAAATCAAAAGATAAGGCAAAAGCCAAAGTTTCAATAAAATTGGATGAATCCTTTTAAAAAGGTATATCCTTTCATCGGGTCCTAAATTTATCATTTTATTATATCATTTTATTAAACTTAAATTAAAAAAAACAAAAGAAAAATTAAAAGAAAAAAGAAAAGATGACCTAAAAATAAAAATGATAAAATCTTTTTCTTTTTAAATGAAAGTAAGGGTTCAAATCTTTTAAAATGGTAAAAAATAATAAAGGTAAAACCAAGGACAAAAATAAAAATAAGCAAAATGAAAAACAAAAAAATTGTCTTACTCATAAAACGGTTTTTTTATTTTAACAAATCTTTTTCTTTTTATCAATTTTAATTTATTATGGTATTTGACTTTTAATTTTAAATTTACAAAGAAATATCTTTTTCATATTCCTGAATTTTCTTTTTTAACAATTCTATCGCAAAAGGATTCGTCATTTTTTCTAATGCTTTTTTAGCTTCGCGAATGTAAAACGTTCTAATATTTTCTATTTTACCATTAATCTTAACACCACAGGGATTATCAATGTGTTTAATAAAAAAATTGGCTATTTCAATATCACTTCCTTTTCTTATTTCTTTTTTATAATTTGAAGAATTTTCAAATTTTTCCATATATTTTTTATTATACTTTATTATTGGATTTGTTTTTTTAAAAAATATTTAGTCAACTCAAACAAAAACAAATTAATAAAACCAAAAAAAATCAAATAAAACCATTCGTAAATACCAAGAGAAACAGTTCTTAATAAAAACTGAAAGGGTCGAAAATAAACCGCTAAAAGTAAAAGAACCATTCCCGCGCTTAGGGTTAGGTTTAAAACCTTATTAGAAAAAATATTATATTCCCAAATATTTTTTTTGAAATCTTTACAGGAAAAAGCGTAACAAAAAGAACCAAAAGCAAAACCAACAAAACAAAAAGTTCTTAATTTTTCAATTGCCAATCCTTGATTATATAGAAACCAAAACATTAAAAATAAAATAATATCGGTTAAAACTCCGCCAAATAAGATTAAATACTTAATTTCTTTCGTTAAAAGAGGGGCTTTTCGATTTTCCGGTCTTCTTTCCATTATATCTTTTTCTTCGGGTTCAAAAGCAAAAGCCACACCCTGAAGGCTTCCTTCAATAAAATTTTTCCATAAAATCTGAATGGGTAAAATGGGTAAGGGTAATTTCATTAAAAAAGCGCCTAAAACCACTAAAATTTCAGTGAAACATTCCGCGCACATAAACAAGATTGTTTTTCTAACATTGTCTAAAATTTTTCTTCCCTCTTTAATCGCTTCCACAATCACCTCAAAACTGTCATTTAATAAAACCAAATCTGAAGATTCTTTTGCTAATTCAGAGCCAGAACCCAAAGATACGCCAATATCTGCTCTTTTTAAAGCCGGACTATCATTTACCCCGTCACCAGTCATTATCACCACTTCTCCCATTTCTTGAAATAAAGAAATAATTTTTAACTTATGAGAGGGTTCCACGCGGGCGTAAATTGTAATTTCTTTTAATTTTTCTTTTAATTCTTTTTCATTAATTTTATCCAAATCTTTTCCTTCCATAATATTCTCTTCTTTAACCATTAATCCCAATTCTTTTGCTATTTTTTTTACTGTTAACCTATGATCACCACTAATAATAACGGGCGAAATATGCGCTTTTTGACAAATTTTGATTGCTTCTTTCGCTCCCGACCTTAAAGAATCAAACAAAGCGAAAAATCCGGCAAATTTTATTTTTAAATGTAAAATTTCTTCTGCTAAAATCTTATCTTTTGCTATTTCAAAAAGATAACCCGCTCCAATAACCCTGTATCCCTCGCTTAAAAAAGAATTAAGTATTTTTTCTAGGTTTCTCTTTTCTTTGTCGGTTGCGTCTAAAATTTCTAAAAGTTTCTCTGGTGCCCCAAAAAAGTAAAGATTATTTCTATTCTTTTCTTTATAAATTGCCAAAGAAAATTTATGTTTTGGAGAAAAAGGTAAAAAATAAACTAATTTTTTTTCAAAATCCCTTTTGTTAATTTTAAGTTCTAAAGCCTTTTCTAAAATTGCTTTTTCTGTGGATCTTCCACAAATTTTCCATTTTTCTTTTGGTTCTTCTGGATTTTCAATAAACGCTTCGGAACACAGAAGAGCTGATTTGGTGGCTAAAAATTCGTCGCCAAAAATTTTTGCTACCTTCATTTTTCCTTCGGTTAGAGTTAAAGTTTTGTCGGTGCAAATTACGCTTGTTGACCCTAATGTTTCAACTGACGCCAACTTCCTTATTAATCCTTGCTTTTTTAAAATTCTTTGGGCGCCTAAAACTAATGTAATGGTAATTGCCACAGGTAATCCCTCTGGAATTGCCGAAACCGATAAAGCAATGACTGTTTCAAAAAGCAAAAATAAGTTCTGCCTCATCTCATATCTTGAAAAACCGACAAAAAAAACAACTAATGCCACAAACAAAACAAAAACAGCTAAGTAAAAAGTAAATTTTTTTATTTTCTTTTGAAGGGGTGTTAATCTTTTTTCTTCCTTTTGAACCAACTCTAATATCTTTCCAATTTCTGTATTTAATCCGGTTTCTGTTACTATCGCCCTCCCCCTTCCTTCTTCAACCATAGTTCCCATATAAACCATATTTTCTCTATCAGCCAAATTTGTCTGTTTTGGTAAAACCTCCGTATGTTTTAAAGATGACCAAAATTCGCCAGTCAAAACCATTTCATTAACAGTTAAATTTGTACTTTCTAACACTCTTGCATTGGCTGGAACCTTGTCTCCAGATGAAAGTAAAATTAAATCTCCGGGAACCAAATCTTTGGCATCTATAATTCTTTCTTTGCCTTCTCTAATTACCTTTGCTTTAATTGTTAAAATCTTTCTTAGCTCTTGCAAAATCTTTATTGCTTTCTTTTCCTGATAAAAACCAAAGCCGGCGTTAAACAAAACAATAAGCAAAATAGCCAAAAAATCCAACCATTGACGAAAAATCAAACTTAAAAAACCGGCAAAAAATAAAACCAAAACCAATAAATGTTTAAATTGGGAAAAAAACAAAGAAAAATCAGAAAGGGGCTTTTTTTCCGGAATTTCATTTTTCCCAAACTCTCTTTGCCTAAATTTTACATCCTTTTCAAAAAGCCCATCTTTTAAACTCGTTCTTAATACTTTTCCTGTTTCCTCAACTGTTAAATTGTGCCAAAAAATTTCAGCCATTTTTCATTTTTTCCACTTTTAAAAATTTCTGGAATATAACCTTGGTTAATTCTAGAATAAAAAAAGTTAAAATACCAATGCCAATTACTATAAACCAATGAATGGTTTTAAGGGGAACAGTGTTTAAAATTTTGTTTAAAAGTGGCAAATAAATTGCCAAAATCAAAAGCAAAAATCCGTAAAAAATAGCTAATATTAAAAATTTGTTGGAAAAAAAATTTCCTGCTTTTAAAATTGGATTTTTTAAGTCTTTAAAGGAAAAAGCGTAGATTAAATCAACTGATCCTAAAATCGCAAAAACAATAGTGCTTGCCAATTTTAAATTTTCATCTTTAATCGCAAATTTCCAAAAAAGAAAAAAGGAAACAATAGAAACAAAAACTGTAATAATAATTATTTTAAAAACTGAAAACCTGTCTAAAATTGATTCTTTTCTTAAATCAGCGGGTTTTTGCTTCATTAAATCTTTTTCTTTTGGTTCAAAAGCGAACATTAAATCCGGCGGGCCATCGCAAATTAAATGCAAATACAAAATCTGGGCAATAGTAAGGGGGACGGGGAGTTTAAAAAATCCGGCCAAAAATAAAACCCCAATTTCCAAAAAAGAATTGGAAAGAACATATGCTACAGTCTTTTTTATATTTGATAAAATTAATCTTCCTTCCTCACAAGCTAAAATAATTGTTTTAAAATTACTATCCAATAAAACCAAGTCTGCCGCTTCTTTAGCCACCTCTGTGGCTTCACCCACAGCAATGCCAATATCTGCTTCTTTTAGGGCTAAAGCGTCGTTGACTCCGTCTCCGGTCATTGCCACCACTTCTTTTCTTTTTTGAAAGGCCTGAACAATTTTTCTTTTTTGATGGGGACTAACCCGACAAAACAAAATAATTTTATCAATTTTATTTGCTAAATCATTAACAGAAACGTTTTCAAGTTCTTTTCCTTCTATTACATTTTCCTTTCCAAATTTTAACCCTAACATTTCTGCTACTTTTTCGGCTGTTTTTCTATAGTCGCCGGTAACAATTTTAACCCTAATTCCCGCTTCTTGGGCAACATTAATGGTGTTTTTAACCTCTGTTCTTATTGGATCTGAAATCCCCACTAAACCCACAAATTGAAAATCTTTTTTTTCCGTTAAATTACCTTCATCTTTTATCGCTAAACCCAAAACCCTTAACCCTTCTTCTGCCCAATCGTTTACTTTTTCAACGACCTTTTCTTTTTCTTGATCTAAAACGCGGCAAAAATTTAGAATAATTTCCGGCCCTCCCATTAAAAAGGCTATTTCTTTGTCTTTAATTTTCCAAATGCTCATTGAGTATTTATTTTTACTTTCAAAAGGTTCTTCAAAAATTTCTTTGCTTTTTTCTATAATTTCTTGCGCCTCTTCTTTTAACTTTTCCTTGGCAAAATGCCACAAAGCCAGTTCTAAACCATTTCGCTGTTCATTATTTAAAAACATAGTCAACAACGCTTCTTTCTCTTTGTAAAAATCGCTTTTTACCACCTTCATTTTCCCCTCGGTTAAGGTACCGGTTTTATCAAGGCAAACAATAGAGGTTGAACCCAAAACTTCACTCGCTAATAATGTCTTTACCAGTCCCTGTTTTTTTAAAATTCTTTTCATACCCATGGCCAAAATCACTGTTAGGACAATGGGCAAGGCCTCGGGGATAGCAGCCACCGCCAAAACAATGGCAGTTTCAAAAGATTTTAAAATTTCTCCATTGGTAAAAATTCCTGATAAAAAAATAAAAAAACAAACAATAATAATAATTTTAGCCAAATTTTTAGATAATTCTTCTAATTTTTTTTGAAGAGGCGTTTTTACTTCTTTTATTTCCATTAGTGATTTTCCAATTTTTCCGATTTCTGTTTCTTTCCCGATTTTTTCCACCTCCATTATTCCCTTACCAAATAAAATAGTTGTACCCATAAAAATTTTTTCGTCTTTAACTTTCCTTACTGGTTTTTCTTCACCGGTTAAAATCGCTTCAGATATCAAAATTTCTCCTTGAATTAGTTTACCATCAGCCGGCACTTTATCCCCAGCAATTAAAACCACCAAATCTTTTGGCACCAAAAATTTGGCTTCAATTTCCTCTCTTTTACCTTCTCTGATAACCACTGCCTTGGGCTTTAGAATTTTTCTTAAAGACAAGAGTGTTTTTTTGGCATTATATTCTTGAAAAAAACCCATCAAAACATTTAACCCTACCACGCCTAAAATGAGAAAAAAGTTAAAAAATTCTCTAAAAATAAAAGAGACAAAAGCAACAAAAAATAAAACATAAATAAGGGGGTTTTTAACTTGGGAAAATAAAATTGAAATCCAACTTATTTTGTCTTTTTCTGGCAACAAATTAAAACCGTATTTTTCTCTTTTGTCTAAAACCTCCTCTTTTGAGATTCCCCAAAAATCCATATTAAAATTCTTTCTTTAAAAAAGATAAAAAAACTTTCAATTTTTTATTCAGTGGTTACACCATCAAAGGGCGCTTCATTAAGTTCTGCTTCTTTTTTTGTTTTTCTTATAATGCCGTCTTTGTGGTGACTGGGAGAATAAATGGTATATAACTTTAAATCTTCTTTTTCAGAAATATTAATCACATTATGCTTCGCCCCGGCTGGAACAACAATCGCTGAACCATCTGAAACATTATATTCATTTCCATCAATAATAACTTTTCCCTTTCCTTTTTCAAATCTAAAAAACTGATCATTATCTGAATGTATTTCCATTCCAATTTCTTCTTTTGGTTTTAAACTCATTAAAACAAGTTGAGAGTGTTTTGCCGTATAAAGCACCTTGCGAAAATTGTTATTTTTTAACGTTTCTTTTTCAATGTTCAAAAAATATCCCTTCATATAATTTTATAAATTAAATTTTTAAAAATTTTCGACCGTTTGGTTTTTTAATGTTTCTTTAAACCATTTGCCATACTGACAATCAACGCTATGTTCTAAGGGCATAGGACCGCGTAAAAAATTGACCGCTTCTTTAAAAACTTCTGAAACGTAATCTGGATTGGTATCAATGATATGAATTTCTTTTCTAAAAGGCAACTTTCCGTCAAAGCCATTTTCTTTATCAACAATATAAAAAGCCAAACATCCCTTTCTTATTGTTTGATATCCGTTTTTTTCTAGTAAAAAAGTATAAATATCCATTTGAAGTTGAAATCGATCGTAAACCTTAGAAACTTTGCTACCGGTAGATTTATAATCAAGGGGCGCCAGTTTTCCGTCTGAAAATTCCAATATGTCGTCGGGCGCGCCAAAAAGAGTAGCGTCTAATTCTGCGTCGTAATAACGAATGCCTTTTAAATTGTTCCGCCATTCGTTTAATAATTTCTGGTTGGAAAAAAGTTTTGCCGGAATGTTATAAGCCACCAAAAGAGGATGAAGTTCTTTCTTTTTTCTGTATTTATCAAACTCTTCTTTTAAAAGAACATCCACTGCCATATTTAAAGCGTAAGGATAGGGTTGAGGTCTTTTGATAAACATCTTTTTTTCCAAATAAAAACACAAGGGACACTCATAATAAAGATTTATTGAATTGGGAGAAAGTTTAATAGGTTTTTCTTTTTTAGGCATATTTTAATTGTAGCAGAAAAACGAATTAAATGGCAAATTAAACCCCAAGCGGCGGCTTTTAGCCGCCGCTTGGGGTTTAAAAATACCCTTTTCTTTACAACTTATAGCTTATAAAGAATTCAAATCATTATCAATTTCTTGAAATTCTTTATCTAAATCGGTTGTCTCAATTGCCTCTAATTCGCTATTTATGCTTGAAACAGAATCTTCTTTTGGCGAAACAACTTCTACTTTTTCTGGAGTTGAAACTTGATTTGACTTTTGAACAATCTCTAATTTATTGCTTTGAGTCCAGAACCAATACCAAACGCCAATTAATACAGCAATTAATACCAAAAAAGCAATAATTAAAACAGTGTTAATCTTTTTGGGTTCTTTGGGCTCTGTTTGTTGTTCAACTGGTTTTTGTTCAATCATAATTTTATATTATGGCGTTGGTTGGGTCGTTGTTGGTACCTCTAAGTTGTCTACCTTGGGAATTTGGGCCAAAAGAATTGCCGCCTCATGAACAGCTTTTCTGGCATCTTTTACTACTTTTTCAACTACTTTCAAGTCGCTATGAAGTTCCTGTCTTAACTTTCCCACATCAGTTTTTAAATTTGTCTCACTGGTGATTTCCGGCGCTTGATAAACCTTTTCGGATTGAACTCTTACTGCTTCTCTTGCATTATTTATTTCTGTTTTTGCTTGGCTAATTGCGGTCTCTACCGAGCTAATATCTAAACCGTTTAATTTTGCCTTGGCTGCTCTAGTTTCAATTCTCTCTAAAATTTTTTCCAATTTATCCAAAACATCCAAATAGTGTTTTGTTATTCTTTCATTTAATTCGTTAATTCTTTTGTAAACCCTTTCAACAATTTTTTGTTTCTGTTCGTTTTTAATTCTCTCACGCAGCCGGGTTTTTAGTTTTTCTTGAAAGGCCTCTATTCTTGTTTTTATTTCCTCTCTCTTTTGCTTAATTTGATTCTGAAACTCTACTTGATTTTCCTCCATTATTTTCTTTAATTCCTCCCGGTTTTGTTGAAATTCCTGCGTTGTAATTCTTGCTCTTTCTTTTACTTTTTCCAAAATTCCAGCATTAACTGGCCTTAATAAAACATCGTTTCTGGGTTGATCCATTTGAACTGCCAAAACAATGCCTGAAAATCCCAATCCAACCGCAATTAAAAAACTAAACAATTTTTTCATAGAGCGACCCATTAATTTTATAGGTTTGTTAATTAAGTCGACCTTTTTTACAAACTATTCTTATATATTTTACTAATATTTTTTAACAATAGCAAGTCAAGTAGTAAAAGTGCTTTAAAAATTAGAAAGTAAATGGTGGTTTTCGCCTTTAAATGTTTTAATTTTTTACATCGTTTTACTTCTTTTTTATTTTGGCTAGCAATTTCAAATCATTAAAAATTGAATCTTTTTTTGGTTTGGAGGTTTTTTAGAAATGGTTGGTTTACAAAGCATAAGTACATCTCTTCTTTTATCCTTCTCTGATTTGGAAAATTAATTAATAAAGCCGTAAACCTTAACATTTGACATCAAAAATAAAAAATTCCATTCCCAAACATCTTTTCTCCAATGAAAAAACACTATTGACAAAATTGTAAAAGTTTATTATACTATTAATTAGAACCCTTAAAAAAGGAATATTATGATAACTAAAATTGAAGAGTGGTTTAGTCCCTACCGAACAAAGCGAGAATTAATAGAAATCCTTGTCCACGTGGAGGCTCAAAGAGCCGAAGCATGGGAAGAGTTTATGAGGCTAATACCAATAAAGGAAGAGGTTTATACTCTTCGACGGTTTATGGGCTTTCCTTTAACGAATAAAAACTGGAAAGCGTTCATAAACCAAATGCCAAGAGAAATAGGCCGTGATTATGGCCTTGATCTCTGCTATCTAATTTGGATGCTAAACTTTATTGAAAATCAACTCTTGATAAGGCTTAGAAGATGGGGAATAACCTATCAAGAGTTTAAAAAAATCAATGATCAGGTAAGAAGGGTAAGGCAAGAAATAAGAAGTTGTCTTGCCTGAGTCTTGCCTGATCCCCTTTTTCAAAGAAAACCCGGAAAGGCAAAACTTTTCGGGTTCTTTTTTTTAAAAAAATAAAAACCATAATTCCTTGAACAAAAAGGAAATTTGGTTTAGAATAGTTAAAATATGTTTAATTTTTTAAGAACAAAAAATAAAAAACCGGAAAACCTACAAGAAATAGTAAAACAACTTGATGATTTAAAAAAAGAAATTAACGAGCTTTCTAAAAATGTTGATAATCTAAAAAAAGAAAGCAAGCTTTGTATTCAGAAAATAGGAATTATTAGATATAACCCGTTTAAAGAAGTAGGTGGGGATCAAAGTTTTTCTATTGCCCTGCTAGATGCTAATAATAACGGCTTGGTTATTACCGGTTTATTTACAAGAGACGGCACTAGAATCTATAGCAAACCCATTAAAAGCGGTCTTTCAGAATATATTTTATCTCTTGAAGAAAAAGAAGCAATAAAAAAGGCAATTAACTCTGATAATCAATTTTTATAAAGTAAACAATGGAAAAAAAACAAAAAAATTTAATATCGCGTCCGCCTGTGGTAGTAATTTTGGGCCATGTTGACCATGGAAAAAGCTCGCTATTAGAAGCTATTAAAGATTTTAAAATTACCAGTAAAGAATCTGGCGGAATTACCCAACACATTGGCGCTTATGAAATAGAAGAAAAAGGGAAAAAAATTACTTTTATTGATACCCCGGGCCACGAAGCGTTTTCAGCAATGCGATTAAGGGGCGCGAAAATAGCGGATATAGCAATTTTAGTGGTGGCTGGAGATGAAGGAATAAAACCCCAAACAAAAGAAGCAATTAAAATTATTAAAAAGGCCAATATTCCCATGATCGTAGTTATCAACAAAATAGATAAACCTGAAGCCAATGCTGAAAAAATTAAAAGAGAACTGGCAGAACAGAAAATTTTTGTTGAGTCAATGGGCGGAAAAACGCCTTGTATTGAAACTTCGGCAAAAACAAAAAAAGGAATCCCGGAATTACTGGAAATGATTTTAATTGTTAGCGAAATAGAAAATCTCCAAGCAGATCTTGAAAAAAGAGCCGAAGGAACGGTAGTTGAATCATATTTAGATGAAAAAAGAGGACCAATAGCCACATTAATTCTTGAAAATGGAATATTAAAAAAAGGAGACATTGTGGGAACTTCTTCTGTGGTGGGAAGAGTTAAAACCATACAAGATTTTCAAGGAAAGCCAGTAGAAAAGGCTTTTCCTTCTATGCCGGCTGTCATTTTGGGTTTTGAAAAAGTGCCGCGGGTAGGAGAAAAATTTAATGTTTTTAATAGTTTAGAAGAGGCAAAAAAAGAACTAAAAGAACCAACTACTACGGTCTCTAAATCTCAATTAATAATTAATCCTAATCCGAAAGAAAAAAACGTTTTCAATTTAATTTTAAAAACAGATGTTTTTGGCTCTTTGGAAGCAATTGAAGAAGTTTTAAAAAACATTCCCCAAGAAAAAGTTATTTTAAAAATTATAAGAAAGGAGGTCGGAGAAATAAATGAATCAGATGTAGAACTGGCCAAAACAACAAACGCTGTTATTATAGGATTTAGAGTAAAAACCAACCAAATTGCCCAAAAAATATCTTTGCGAGAAAAGGTAAAAATTTTAAATTTTGAAATTATTTATGAGTTAGCCCAAAGTGTTAGGCAATTAATGGAGAAAAATGTTAAAGAAGAAGTTGTAAAAAAGAGTCTGGGAAAAGCAAAGGTTTTAATGATTTTTAGAACCGAGAAAAAAAGACAAATTATTGGCGCGAAGATTCTTTTGGGCAAGATAATAAAATCTGCCTTTTTAGAAATTTTTAGAAACGAAGAAAAAGTGGGTTCTGGCAAAATTCTTATGCTTAAAAGAGACCAAAACGAAGTAGGTTTAGTTGAAAAAGGCAAAGAGTGTGGAATTTTATATGAAGGGGATGTAAAAATTGAGGAGGGCGATATTTTAGAAATATATATAAACGAAAAAGTAAGAGGAGAATTGTAAAATTTAGTAATAATTAATATGTCTTTTCATTCTTTTAATAACCGTCTTTCTCAGGTTAATGCTTTGATAAAAAAAGAATTAAGTAATATCCTTTTAAAAGAACTTGACCTTCCCTCTAATGTTTTAATAACTTTAACCCGAGTTGAAACTCTAAAAAATTTAAGCGAGGCAAAAATTTATGTCTCAGTTATTCCGGAAGAAAAAAGGGAAGAGGTTTTTAAGGTAATAATTGGAAATATTTACAATCTTCAGCAGCATCTTAATAATCGATTAAAAATGAGACCTGTTCCAAAAATAAGATTTGAAAAAGAAAATAAAACCAAAGAGGCAGCAAAAATAGAAGAAATTCTTGAACAGTTGAAAAAATCATAAAAAGTGGTAAATTAAAAAATAGTAATGGCCACGTAGCCAAGAAGTAAGGCGCTTCTCTGCAAAAGAAGTATACGTCGGTGCAAATCCGACCGTGGCCTTACAAGAAAAATATGCCGGGGTGGCGAAATTAGCAAACGCACAGGACTTAAAATCCTGCGGGTGCATAACCCTTGCGGGTGCAACTCCCGCCCTCGGCACACAAAACCCCCCGCCGGCTTTAGCCGGCGGGGGGTTTTATTTATTAATTTATTAAGAAATATAAAAATTACTTAATTTTTCAATATCTCAATATAAGTTATTTTAACTCCAAAATTTTTTGCCTGTTCGTATTCAGGAAACCAAACATCAAAACAGTAACCGTTTTTTTGCCAGTGCATTCTGTCCTCTACTACAAAAACCTTATCGCCATAAACTTCTGGTATTCTAATTTTTGTTCCAAATGGAAGCATATTATTGGCAACAATTCCTTCTTTAACCAATTTCCCAGAAGCAGTAATAAAGGGAGTACTATCGGTTTGTTCGGGAGTGCTGGAATAACCAGTTACCACCCCTTTTATTTTTTTAAAAGAATCAGCTGGTTGTGATAAATCAGAAACAGCCAAAAGAGAATTTTCCTGAATTACTATTAATTCAGATAAGTTAAGAGAAAAAGAAGCATCTTTATTTATTTCTGGTTGAATTATTTTTGCTAATACCAAGCCAAAACAAGTAATAAAAAAGCCAGTAGCAGTTAAAATGGCTAATATTTTCTTTGTTTTTATGTAATAATCCCTTTTGTTTATAGAAATTTCCATATTTAAGTAAATTTAAAACTCCCTTTTAGGGAGTTTACTTATTTTACTTATTTTACTTATTTAATTAATATTTGTCAATAGTTATTGGTTTTCTTTTTATTTTTTTAGCTTCTTTAACCGAAAGATACAAAAAAATGCTCAATAAGGCAAGGGTATTAAACGGAGCCAACCAAAAAGGATAGTGCTTACCAAAGGCTTCAAGTATCATCATAGAACCCAAAACGCCAATAGAATACATTGCACCGTTTTTCAAATAAGCGAATCTGGAAATTAAATTTATGCCCTGAACCGTAATTTGCCGAACCAATAAAGCGCCAAAACCATTCCCTAATAGAATTAATGGCACAGAAATAGTAAAAGCAAAAGCGCCAATAACCCCATCAATTGAAAATGAAGCATCTAAAACCTCTAAGTAAAGAATTTTACTCCAAGCGCTTTTTGAAGTGTCAAGTAATTCGCTTTCTTTGGCGCTGGCATTTCTTTTAAACCCATCGGTAATAAAAAATGCTGTTGAACCAATAGAAGCAGATAAAGCCAATAAGGGTTTAACCTTTAAAGAAAAAAAGATAACTGTGGTAAAAATAATTGAAACAATAGCATAAAACCAAACTGATTGTTTATGAATAAACCTTTCCATAAAAAAAGCGTAATCTTTTTTTTCTAAAAAAAGCCAAGAAAAAAAAACAAAAGCAAGGTAAACGCCGCCAGCCAAAAGCAACATACTTTGGGATTCTTCAACATATTCTCTGATTTTTGGGTCGCTAGAAAAAACAAAATTAAAAACCTGAAAAAAGGTTAAACTGGGATTGGCAATCCAAACAATAATAAAGGGCAAAACTCCCCTTATTAAAAAAACAGCGAAAATTAGCCCCCAAGAAAGAAAAAATTTTCTAAATTTAACTGGGAGTGTTTTTAAAACATGAGCATTAATAATCGCGTTATCAACGCTACAAATAAACTCAAAAAGCGCCAAACCTATAATAATAATTAAAAATTCAAAAAACATAGAATTATTTAATTATTTTAGCACAAAATTCCCTTTTATAAAATAATCATTTAAAAAAACCTTTTAAATAAAAAGTCTCCTTGGTTTAAACCTTGGAGACATATATAATTAATAGTTTTAGTTTTTTTGTTCCTGTCCTAAACACCCTTCTTCCTCCTCTATAAGGGCAAACCTCGTATCCTCTAAAAATGCCTCTATTTCTTCCGGGGACTTAAAAACTTTAACGTTAGAGGCCAAAAACGGAATTTCTATAAGAGCTACTTTAAGTGCCTCAGGGTAATCAGGGGCTTCAATATTAAACTTGAACGCAAATCCGTCTTTACTTTCTTTACTTATATAAACCACAAGTGCTTTAAATTTTCGTAGCTTATAATTATTTTCAATTTCAAAAACCGCTGTGCATATTGTTTCGTGTTTAACTTTTATAGTTTTTTCAAGAATGCCTCTTGCCCTTAATACGGCTTCTTCTCTATTTTCCGCTTGGATTTCCAGAATCTTAAGGGACGAAAAAATCCCTTTTCTATTTTGGTCATATATTTGGTCATATATCTGAATAATATTTCTCACTAGGTATTTCATTTCATCTCCTCTCCTTTCTTCTTTTCTGTTTTGATTTTTTGATTGTTAAGGGGCGAAATTTGTTTAATAATATTATAATAAAAATCTAAAAAAGTCAATAAAATAATAATTAACGTAATTTAGCCAATAAAAATAAAACGCGCAGGGTAATAATCAATGTAAATATAAGAAAACAGGCCTGTTCAATCGGCAACGCTTATCTATTAAACCCAAAGGTAACAACCGCACTGGCGCGCCCAAAAATTTCACGATGAATTATTGTAAAATATAATCAAAATGGAAAGTTTATTGACAATTACTTTCGCTGCTAATATGGAAAAAACTCTTATTCTCTTGTCAATTGGCGAAACAGAAAAATCTTTAATAGGCGTATTAAAAATAACTTATTAAAAAAATTATGGTGGTTATTTTAAACCCATTTTTTTATGTTATTAATCAGCTTAAGCAGATGTATTCCTGAAATTTTTTCACTTATATTATGCGAATTAAAGCTTTCGATATTGACAAAATTTTTAAGATTGATAATATACCCATAGAGGGTATGTTTATTTAATTAATTTTAAAATTTATGGAAAAAGAAATTAAAAAAAGATTTAACCGAATCAAAGGTCAACTAAACGGTTTAGAGAAAATGATTGATCAAAAGAAAGATTGTTTAGAAATACTCAACCAAGTTTCAGCAATTAGGTCAGCAATTGATTCTTTGGGAACAATAATTTTAAATCAGGAAACTAGCTGCTTAAAAATTAAAAAAAGAGAGCGTGATAAGCTTAATGCCCTACTTAAAAGATTTGTTAAAAATAAACTAACTTAAAATATGTAAATTAAAAATATGAAATTCAATCCAAAAAAGTTTATTGAAGAAGTAAAGAAAAAAAATCATAATGAACCGGAATTTATTCAGGCAGTAAAAGAGGTTGTTTTTTCTTTAGAAGATTTTCTAAATCAAAACCCTATTTATGTAGAGAATAAAATCTTAGAAAGATTGGTAGAACCAGAAAGAATAATTATTTTTAGGGTGCCTTGGGTTAATGATAAAGGAGAAATTCAAATTAACAGAGGATATCGGGTGCAATTTAATAGCGCCCTTGGTCCATACAAGGGCGGACTACGATTTCATCCTACTGTTAATTTAAGTATCTTAAAATTTTTGGGGTTTGAACAGGTGTTTAAAAATAGCCTCACTGGTTTACCTTTAGGCGGAGGAAAAGGGGGAAGCGACTTTGATCCACATAACAAATCAGATGGCGAAATAATGAGATTTAGTCAAAGTTTTATGTCGGAATTATATCGTCATATTGGTCCCAACATTGATGTACCAGCTGGAGATATTGGCGTTGGCAATAAAGAAATAGGGTATTTATTTGGACAGTATAAAAAATTAACCAAAGATTTTTCCGGTGTTTTAACGGGAAAGGGATTAGAATGGGGCGGCAGTAATATTCGCACCGAAGCAACAGGATATGGGTTAATTTATTTTGTGGAAGAAATGTTAAATCTTTACAATGATAAAATTGAAGGAAAAACAATTTTAATTTCCGGATCGGGTAATGTTGCGCAACACGCAGCAGAAAAGGCTGTTCAATTGAGGGGAAAGGTTATTACAATGTCTGATTCTTCTGGCACAATTTATGATAAAAACGGCCTTAACCAAGAAAAAATTGATTATATTAAAAAAATTAAGAATGTTAAAAAGGGAAGAATAAAAGAATACTTAAATAGGTATAAGGCGGAATATTTAGAATCTAAAAATCCATGGTCAATTAAAGCCAATATTGCCTTGCCCTGCGCCACGCAAAACGAAATTTCAAAAGAAGACGCAAAAAAACTTATTAATAATGGAATAATACTTGTTGCCGAGGGTTCTAATATGTCATCTACGCCAGAAGCAATTAAAATGTTTATAAAAAATAATGTTCTTTTTTCTCCTGGAAAAGCTTCTAATGCCGGCGGGGTTGCTGTTTCGGGATTAGAAATGAGCCAAAACAGCATTAGAACTCAATGGTCTAGAGAACAAGTAGATGTAGAGCTTAAAAAAATAATGAAAAACATCCATCAAAAAGTTATAAAGTATGGAAAACAAAATGAAAAAATTGATTATGTAAAAGGAGCCAATGTTGCCGGTTTTAAAAGATTAGCCGATAGTATATTAGCCCAGGGAATTGTTTAAAAAATTAAAAATAAATTAAAAAAAATTATGATGTCAAAAATTTTAAATATAAACGGGGAAAACGAATTTGAAAAAGAGGTTCTGCAAAGCAATTTGCCAATCTTGGTTGATTTTTGGGCAACATGGTGTATGCCATGTGTAATGATGACGCCTATTTTAGAAGAGTTGGCTAATGTTATGGATGGAAAAATAAAGGTTGCTAAGGTTAATACTGAAAAGATAGAAAATCAAGATTTAGCTATAAAATATAATATTCAAAGCATTCCCAATATGAAGCTTTTTAAAGATGGCAAAATTATAGGAGAATTTATTGGTTTAAGACCATTAGAAATGATAAAAAGCGAAATTGAAGAGATTTTAAAAAAATAATTCTTAATCTTAATAAAAAAATATGGAAAGTAATGTTTATGATTTAATAATTGTCGGTTCTGGACCCGCTGGTCTTACTGCTGGAATTTATGCTAACCGTTACAAATTAAAAACCTTGGTAATAGGAAAGGTAAATGGCGGATTAATGACTGAAGCGTATAAGATCTGCAATTTTCCCACTGAAGAAAAAATCACTGGTTTTGAATTAACTGAAAAAATGGTAAAAAACGCTCAAGCTCAGGGCGTTAAAATAATTAATAAAGAAGTTATAGATATAACAGAATTTGGAAAGTTATTTAAAATAGTTTCTTTTGATAATATGAAATTTATTTCCCGTTCTGTGATTTTAGCTTATGGAACTACCCATCGACGCCTAGATCTTTTTAGGGAAAAGGAATTATTGGGAAAAGGAATTTCTTATTGTGCTACTTGTGATGGAATGTTTTTTAAAAATAAAGTTGTGGCTGTGGTTGGTGGCAGTAATTCTGCCATAACTTCAGCGCTTTATCTCTCAGATATTGCCAAAAAGGTTTATATCATTTACCGTGGAAAAAAATTAAGAGGTGAACCGGCTTGGGTTGAAAGTGTTAATCAATGTAAAAATGTAGAAATAATTTTTAATTCTCAGGTTGCTGAATTAATTGGTGAAAATAAATTAGAAAAAATTAAAATTTCTAATGGAGTTCAACTTGATATTAATGGCTTATTTATTGAAATCGGCACCGAACCGATTAAATATGACTTTATAAAAAATCTCAAAATTGACACAGACAAAAAAGGTTACATTAAAGTTAATCAAGCCCAACAAACCTCTAAAAAGGGCGTTTGGGCAGCCGGCGATTTAACTACTGGTTCTAATAATTTTAGACAAATTATAACTGCCTGCGCTGAGGGGGCTATTGCATCAGAAAGTATTTTTAAGTATTTAAAAACAAGTATTTAGATATAATATAAGATTTGCCACAATTTTAGGCGGAAAGTCGACTGGCGAGCCTTAGCCTCGGGTGAGCCATCCCAATTTTGGCGATGTCTTTTAGTTAAAATCCGAACTTATTTTGTCCAAAAGGTACCGCCAGTTTTCAGAATTCGGATTTTGGGCGAGGTAATAACCCTCAAAAACTCCAAAATTGTAAAATGGCGGTACCTTTTGGACAAAATCCGAACCTATTTTGAACAAAATCCCGACGCCGACTTTTGATTGTCGCCCTGCGGGCGACAATCCCGCCCTCGCTTCGCTCGGGCTCGGCATTTGCGACGATTTTATACGGATTTTTAAAATCCAAAAACAATTTCTGCCCGCTCAAACGGAAGTTCGCCGTGCGAAGCACGGATAAAATGAATTTTATCAACCAATCTTTTTTTCTTTCGCCTCTGGCGAAAGGCAAAGCGATAATTTCAAATATTTTGACTGCCTAATAATAAAAACAATATAACACAAGAAAATAATCAAACCAAAAAGTTTTTCATTTACGCCCGCAAGTCAACGGACAGCGAAGACAGGCAAATTCGCAGTATTGCCGACCAACTGGCTGAATTGCGAGAGCTGGCGAAAAAAGAAAATATTGATGTTGTTGATACATTGGTGGAAAAGCAAACTGCGAAAAAGCCGGGCCGAGAAGTTATCCACACCAAACATCTTGACAATAAAAAATGTTTTTGCTAATATTTAAACATAAACAGTCTAATTCTAATTATGAAAAAACATATTTTCATTCTAACAATTTTATCAATGTTTTTAGCCGGGATAGTTCTTGTATTCAATGTTAAGCCAGTAGAGGCAAAGAGCTACGGGTATAAATCTTCCATTGGATCTTACAAATCATATAAAACGCCAAGTTATAGAAATTACAATTATGGTGGTCAATTGAGATATCAAGGAGGATATTATAAACCATCAAGTGGAAAGTGGATTGAAGGACATTTTAAAACCGGACCCGATAATTATAAATGGAATAACAGGAAAAATTTATACGGTTGGTAAAAATCTAATTTGAAAGGTTTTAAAATCTGCCTCTATTTTTGGGCAGATTTTTTGTTTTTGGGACACGTTAAACGGGACAGAAAAAATGCTTTCCGTTTCTAATTATCAATATCTTTTGCAAAATCCTTTTTACTACGGATTGATAAGGTATAACGGCGAATATTTTGAAGGAAAGCACGAACCGATTATTTCAAAGAAACTTTTTGACCAATGCCAAGAAGTGATGAAAAGAAAATCAAAACCGCAAAAAGCGGACAAGATGAAATTTTTTCTTTATCGCGGACTTTTCAAATGCGGCGAGTGCGGATTTACAATTACCGCTGATAGAAAAATCAAACCAAGCGGAAAATCATATACTTATTACTACTGCACCAAGAAAAATCCGAACCACATTTGCTCGCAAAATGTTTTTACCAGAGAAGAAAAAATTTCATCTCAAATCAAAGAAGCCATACAAAAAGTTTCTTTGCCCGATGATTGTGCCGATTGGATGTTAAAGGAACTGGAAAAAGAACAGAAAGAAAAGGCGCAATCATCACGCTTTTTTGCTCAAAAGATAGAAAGTGAAATTAGGGTGATTGACGAAAAACTGGAAAAGTTAATGAATGCCTATCTTGAAAACGCTTTATCTTTGGAAGAATACCGAGAAGCCAAAAACAAACTCGTCAATCAAAAACAGCTCTTGAAAGACAAACTGACGGCTTTTGAGCAAAAAAGCAATAATCGGTTCGAACTCGCTCGCCGCCAGATTCATAAATACCGTAAAACAAGCCGAAATTATCGCTTTGCAAGAAAATCCCGAACAGGGTCGGGATTTTCTAAAAAAGATTGGTTCGAACTTCCGTTTGAGCGGGCAGAAATTGTTTTTGGATTTCAAAAATCCGTATAAAATCGTCGCAAATGCCGAGCCCGAGCGAAGCGAGGGCGAGGCAACAACCCTCAAAAACTCCAAAATTGTAAAATGGCGGAGGGTGCAGGATTCGAACCTGCAAGGGATTTCTCCCACTGGTTTTCGAAACCAGCTCATTACCATTCTGACAACCCTCCAAGTTCTGGTGCGCCCAAGAGGAGTCGAACCCCTATTTTCAGCTCCGGAGGCTGACGCTCTATCCATTGAGCTATGGGCGCTTTTAAAACTATTTTAAAATTTTATTTTTGGGCTACCAAATAAATATTTGACCTGTTAATAATTTTATTTTTTATAATGCCGATTTCTCTTACTTTAAATCCCGCCTCTTTTACTATTTTTTTTAGTTCTCTTTTGCTAAAAAAATGATAATAAAGATTAACTTTTTGGCGACCCCATGATTTAAAAACATCTTTAAAATCAAGTTTTGACTTTCCAATTATTTTTAAAATGGTATATTTTAAAATTAGAAAGAGTTCTTTTTTGCTTTTAAGTATTCTCACTGTTAAAATAAAAGTTCCGCCGGGAAGTAAAACTCTTCTTGCTTCTTTTAAAAACCGAAGGCGAAATTCATAAGAAGGAATCTGATGAAAAACCGCAATACTATAAATCTTGTTAAAATAATTATCAGAAAAGGGAAGGTTTAAGGCGTCAGCTACTTTAAAGTTTGCTCTAAAATATCTTTTTTGAGCCAACCTAATTAGCTTTTCAGAGCCATCTACGCCAATATAATCTACATTTTTTTGTTTAAAGAACTCGTAAAGCCGACCATTGCCACATCCCAAATCCAATACCTTGTCACCGTTTACTGTGTGCTCGTCTATTAAAAATCTAATTTCTTCCCACACATTACTTCTGGTTAAAGAAAAATCATTGGCAATTAAATCGTAATCTTTTTTTGTTTTTTCTATTAAAAATTCAGCATATTTTTTATCCATATGAGAAATATAACAGTTTTGGAAAAAGCAATCAAATTCTTAATTAAAAACCGCGTTAAAAACGCAAACGATTTGGCTTGGGCAAAAAGAGAAATCGCAAAAAGGTTTAAAATAAATCCGCCCCCAAACGTTAAACTAATAAAAGCATATCATAATTTAATCAAAAATAAAAGATTAAAAAACGATACAAATTTGGAGGCCGTTTTAAAAAAAAGAAAAATTAGATCGCTTTCCGGCGTTGTTAATGTTTCGGTGTTAACCAAACCCTATCCTTGTCCGGGAAAATGTATTTATTGCCCAAATAAGAAAGATGTTCCTAAAAGTTATTTAGAAGACGAACCAGCGGTTCAAAGGGCAATTTCAAATAATTTTAATCCTTATCTTCAAGTTCGGGCAAGGTTAAAATCTTTAAATGACACCGGCCATCCAACCGACAAAATTGAATTAAGAATTATTGGTGGTACCTGGAGTTTTTATCCTAAAAAATATCAAACCTGGTTTATAAAAAAATGTTTTGAGGCGGCAAATCAGAAAAAAAGCAAAACATTAAAAGAAGCGCAAAAAACAAACGAAAAAGCAAAATCAAGAATTATTGGAATTAGTATAGAAACGAGGCCGGATTTTATAAATATAAAAGAAATAAAAAGGTTAAGAAATTTAGGAATAACCAAGATAGAATTGGGGGTCCAAAGTATTTATGACGACGTTTTAAAAATAAATAAAAGAGGACATTTGGCTATAAGCACCATAAAAGCAACCCAATTATTAAAAGACGCTGGTTTTAAGGTTTCTTACCAAATGATGCCAAATCTTTTAGGGTCAAGCTTTAAAAGGGATATTAAAATGTTTAAGGAAATTTTTTCCAATCCTGATTTTAAACCCGACTTTTTAAAGATTTATCCATTAGCCATGGTAGAAAAATCGCCTTTATACAAATCGCCATTAAGAAAAAAACTTAAAATTTATTCTAAAAAAGAGTTAATAAAACTTTTAATTGAAACAAAAAAACAAGTGCCCTTTTGGATAAGAATTGAAAGAATAATTCGCGACATTCCTTCTAAAAATGTTTTAAAGGGAGGAGCAAGGGTTTCCAATTTAAGGGAAATTGTCCAAAAAGAAATGAAAAGAAGAGGATTAATGTGTAAATGTATTAGGTGTCGGGAAATAAAAGAAAATTATAACGAAAAAGAAAGAATTTACCTTTTTAAACAAAATTATAAAGCTTCTAAAGGAGAGGAAATATTTTTAAGTTATGAAAATAAAAAAAGAAATAAGCTTTATAGCTTATTAAGATTACGAATTACTCCCAATGCCTTTTTACCGGTTTTAAAAAACTCGGCCATAATCAGAGAACTTCATACTTACGGACAAGCTACTCCTATTAACCAAAATAAAAAACAAAAACATAAAAATATGGTTCAACATAAGGGGTTGGGAAAGAAATTGATAAAAGAAGCGGAAAAAATAGCCAAAAAAGATTTTGGTTTAAAAAAGATAGCAGTTATTTCCGGAGTAGGCGTAAGGCCATATTATAAAAAATTAGGATATAAATTAAAAGACACTTATATGGTAAAGAATTTGTAGTTCAAGAGAATTAAATTATTTTAAACCAAGATTATCTTAAAATAAAAGTAAATTAAATATTTTCTTATTGGTTTTTAAATCTTAATAGCCTTTTCTGGGCTTCAATTTTTTCCTTTATTGAAACACTACTTTTTCTAATTCCTTTTTCAATTACATTTAATAATTTATCATAAACATCCCTTTCAACGTAAAAGGGTGTTCCATCTTTTCCTCCCACGGCAAAAGAATATCTAGCTGGATCTTCATAGGAAGGTTTTGCTCCATAAATTAATTCGCTCACCAAACTTAGAGCCCGAATTGTTTTTGGTCCAATGCCTTTTAAAGACAAAAGTTCTTCAAATGTTTGAGGTTTTTGCTGATTTGCAAAAAAAACAGTTTTTCTTAAACGTTTTAAATCAAATTTTTCTTGAACCACCGGATGCCAATGAAATTCAACATTTTTTAGCTCCATTAAAGTAAGGTTTTTTGATTTTTTGGTTTGAATTAGGTCTAAATCCCTTAAAAAGGTTTTTGGTTCCTCTCTTACTAATTCGGTTGAAATTTCCCGGTTTTTATCGCTTTCTTCGGCTGTAAGATTTAAAGGGTTGCTCTTTAAATCAGAAGCAATGCCGGAATGGGGTTTTTCAATAAAATTTTTTAAGGTGGAAGATAACCAATGATAACGTCTGGCTTTTTGAATTTCCGGAGCCATTCCTTGTTCAACAACACACCAATTACCGGATTTTGAAAAAATAAAATTGTGCTGATATAACTGAAATGGCGACTCAGTGTTTTGAATTAAAGAACTATCTACCTTGGCTGCCATTTTAGAAGCATAAATTAATTGAGAAGAAAATGGAAAACCCCGGGAAATAGCATATGCTTCAATTTCTTCCGGTGTTTTCCGTGATTCTCTTTTTCCGCCGCAAACATAAATCCCCAACTGGTCTTGAATATCAAAAATTCCCACTTTTAAAGCGCCCAAGGTGGTCGTAGTCAATCCAGAACTATTCCAGTCAAAACCAATAATACAACCAAAAGATTGAAACCAAATTGGATCAGAAAGCCGCTTTAAGATTTCCTCGGGTCCAAATTCTTCGCAGATAGCCAACATTATTCCGCGGGAAAGCCGTTTCATTCTTTCAAAAAGCCATCTCGGACAGCGACCATAATCCAAAGGAACAGTGGCAATACCGGTTCTCATATTTTCATTTTATTTTTTAAATATTTTTATTCTTTTATTGTAATAAAAAACCGGCTTTTTAGCCAGTTAATACATTTGTTTGTTTTTATTATTATTATACGGTAGAAAAATTATCTTACTTTTTTTCTGTTACTTTTTGGTTTTGAATTTTCAAATTCTTCTGGTTTAAAAATTTTTTGTATATCTCTGAAATTAGTTCCTTTTGTTTCTTTAAATCAAGAACCTCCCGACGAATGCGAGACTTTTCTTTTCTTATAAACTTGCGAATTGATTTGGGTAAACAACTTTTCTTTGTCATAATATAAAAAAATCTTATTCTTATCACTAAAGATTTTTAATTAAAAATAAAAAAGATATTAAACTCAATATCTTTTTACCTTAACCCAAAATAAAATAAAAATCAAGTTTTTATTCGCCTTTTATAACGGCCAAGGGTAAAAGTTTTACCACTTTTTTTGATAGGCCTGCCTTGTCCACAACATCTACCACATTATCAATGTTTTTGTAACTCATCGGCGCTTCCTCAGCAATCCCTTTTAAAGACCAGCATTTAATAACAATGCCTTTTGACTCTAAATTTTTAATTACTTCCTGTCCAGAAATTTTTCTTATTGCTGCATGCCGCGACATTGTTCGACCAGCGCCATGGCAAGTAGAATAAAAAGAACTTTCTCCTTTTTTTGTGCCAACCAAAACATAAGAAGCAGTGCCCATTGATCCGGGAATCAAAACCGGCTGACCCACCTCGCGGTATTTCTTAGGAATCTCCATTAAACCCGGAGGAAACGCCCTTGTAGCGCCTTTTCTATGAACAATCACTTCTGTTTCTTTGCCATTAATTTCGTATCTTTCTTTTTTAATAATGTTATGAGCCACATCATAGAGTAATTCAAGATTTTCCTTTCGTCCCAACACCTTTTTCCAACTTTCCCTAATATAATGAGCAATCATATAACGATTTGCCCAGGCATAATTAGCAGCTGACGCCATGGCTGAAAAGTATCTTTGACCCGCCGGGGAATTAAAAGGAACACAAGCAAATTCTCGGTCTGGAACCTCTATTCCATATTTTTTAATAAGAGGTATCATTATTTTTAAATAATCACTACAAACCTGATGACCAAGTCCCCGCGAACCCGTATGAATCATTATTACTATTTGATTTTTAAATAAACCAAAAACCTCGGCAGTTTTCTCGTCAAAAATTTCAGCCACTTTTTGAATTTCTAAAAAGTGATTGCCACTACCCAAAGTTCCCAGTTGATCCCTTCCTCGATTTTTAGCGTATTGGGAAACAGTCAAAGCGTCAGCCCAATCCAATTTTCCCGACGCCTCGCAATTTTCTACGTCTTTATCTTCTCCAAATCCCCGTTTTCTTAAAATATGCGTCCCTTCTTGTAATACTCTATCAATTTCTTTAAAACTTAATTTGGTTTTTCTTCCTCGGCCCAAGCCCGAAGGAACTTGATTTTGAATTTCGGTTGCCAATTTCTCTAAATAAGGTTTAATTTCTTCTTCAGTATATTCTGATTTTAACAGCCTCATTCCACAATTAATATCAAATCCGCAAGCGCCCGGCGAAATAACCCCTTCCGAGGTTTTTATTGCTCCTACAAAACCAATAGGAACAGAATAACCCTCATGGCAATCGGGCATCGCAATACCATAATTTACTATTCCGGGTAAGGTGGTACCGTTTATCAGTTGAAATATTGATTCGTCATAAAGACATTGATTTAGTATTTCCTCCGAAGCATAAATACGGGCCGGCACCCTCATATCAAATCTAAAAGATTTAGGAATTTCCCAAAGGTAATCGTTAATTTTTATAAAATTTTCTTTTCTTATTTCATTCATATTTATTTTTTTATTGCGCAATCTTTTTTTATTATTTTATCAAATATCAAAAAGAATGGTTGCCTCCCACTGCCCATTTTCCCTAAAAAAAATATTTAAATTATGATAGGTAACCGCTTTAATGTCTTTATTAAATCTTTTCACTTTCTTACCAAAAATTTGTGCTTCTATTTCATTATCGGTAAACTTATCAAACCTTGCCTTTAAATAAATCTCTTTATTTACTTGAGATAAATATAAAACCTCGCTTAAAAACTCAACCAAAAGAGTTTCTAAACTCTCGGATTTCAAATTTATTTTTCTAGCTTTCATTTTTTTAGGGTTTTCTGACGAACTATACTCTGGTTCTAAATTTTCCACCATTGCCAATAAAGCGTTAAAAAACAACTCTTTTTTTGTTTTTCCAAAAACCCTAATTTTTAAATCCGCTTTATGATCTAATATTTCGTATTTTTTCATATTCTTCTTTTACTACCTGGCGATCGTCCCAGGGAATTTTTTTTCCGTTGGCAAGGCAAATCCAAGGTTCGCAACCTTTGCCTGTTATTACAACAACACTGCTATTATTTGCTAATTTTAATGCTTCTCTTATTGCTTCTCTTCTATCTAAAATTTTTCTTGCTTTCTCTTTTATATTCTCTACCACTTGTTCAATTATTTCCAAAGGATTTTCATCATACGGATCCTCATTAGTAACAATCACTTCTTGGCAATATTTTGCCGCTATTTTACCTAACACCGGTCTTTTCCATTTATCCCTACCGCCACCGCAAGCGCCCAATACGCAAATTAAATTCTTTTGTTTTTCAGAGGTGGGAAAAAAATAATCAGAGCCCTGAATTGTTTTATATACTTTTTCCAATGCATCTGGTGTGTGAGCATAGTCAACAACCACCTTAAAGGGTTCCTTTATTACAATCTCCATTCTGCCGGGAATTCCCTCCACTTTTTCCAAAACTCTTTTACAGTTATCTAAAGAAACCCCTAAAAACAAACAAACATGAACCGCTGCCAAGGCGTTATATAAATTGAAATCACCAAAAAGCTTTAAATTTTTTAATAAAGATTCTGCTTCTTTTATTTTGTATCCTATTTTTTTTTCAGCTGGAATTTCCCAAAAATATAAGGCGTTTTTATCGTCTAAATTAATAATATGAACCTTTTTTGTTTTTTTAAAAAGATCTGCTTTTGCTTCCCGATATTTTTCAAAGCTACCGTGCGATTCAATATGTTCTGGAGTTAAATTGGTAAAAACCGCAACATCAAACTTTATAAATTTGTGGCGATATTGCTTTATACCTTCTGAAGTCACTTCTAAAACCGCGTATTTACAACCGGCTTTTACTGCTTGTCTTAAAAATTTTTGAATCTTAAATCTTCCTGGCATTGTCATTTTCAATTTGTTCTCCCATTCCTTTTCTTTTATTTTAAATTTAATTGAAGACAAAGAAGCAACATTTAATCCGTTTTCTTGTAAAATTCTGGCGATTAATTCCACCACTGTAGATTTGCCGCTGGTGCCGGTTACGCCAATAACAGTAAGTTTCAAGGAGGGAAATCCATATAAAAGAGCGCCCAGTAAAGATAGCAAATAATGGTAAATATCTAAAAAAAACAGAGGAATAATTTTTTTAATTTGGCTCTTCCAGTTCATTTTCCTAAAAATTTTAAAGATTCTTTTATTCTTTCTTTTGGATCTTTAATATCTTTTGAAATGTTTAAAAGAGCTCTTTTTGCCTCTTGATGCGAAAATCCCAAACCAACCAAAGCCTCTTCTGCTTCGTCTGGTAATACATCTTTTTTATCTTTAGAAACGTCTTTAATTTTACCGGTAAGTTCTAGAATAATTGCCATTGCCTTTTTCTTGCCAATACCAGGAATGCCCTCAAATATATTTTGATCTTTTGACAAAATTTTTTCTTTTATGTTTTTTAAAGATCCCAATGAAGAAATTTCCAAAGCAGCTTTTGGTCCAATGCCTCTAATTCCATTTAAAATTTCAAAAAATTCTAATTCCTCAAAACTTAAAAAACCATAAAGGTCCACTCCGTTTTCTTTAACGTTTAAAAAACAAAATATTTCTAACTCTTTACCACTTTCAAATAAAGATAAATTAGCCAAATTTTTTTGGGATAAAAAAACCTTATAACCTATACCATTAACATTTAAAATAATAAACTTTTCCTTTTTTAAAATAATGGTTCCTTTTAAGTAAGCAATCATATATTTAATTATACCAGAAAACTTGCAAAATAATTAATTTTTGTTAAAATACCCATATTATCATTATCTAATTATTATAACATTATATCCCAAAGTTAATTATAATAAATATAATATTTACAAATTATGCCAATAACAAAATCAGCAAAAAAAGCGCTTCGCCAAAGCATAAAGCGAAGAATAAGAAATCTTAATTACAAAAAAAAGATAAAAAATCTTATAAAAAGGGCAAGAATTTTGGTTTCTGAACAAAAAATAGAAGAAGCAAAGAAAATCGTGCCTCAGGTTTATAAAACACTGGATAAAGTGGCAAAGATTGGAGTAATAAAGAAAAATACGGCATCAAGAAAAAAATCTCGCATTGTCAAACTAATTAATAAAATAAACAAGGTACAAACTAAATCTGAGCAATAAAAATCTCTAAAGCCTTTTCCGGCTCTGTCTTGCCGGTCTTCATTTCAAGGTCTAATTGAAATATTTTTTTATATATTTTTTTTAAATCTAATAAGGTAAATTTCTGAGAAAGAATATAAAGCTTTTTTATTATAAAAGGAGGAAGACCGCTCCTTTTTAAAATAAAATTATACGGTTTATTCTTTTCAATAAAATCTTTTATAATCAATAAATTGCGGAATTGATAACTTATCATTGTTAAAAGATAAAAAGGAGAATCTCCTTTTTTTAAATGCTGGTGCAACAAGTTTAAGGCAATTTTTTTATTTTTGTTTGAGATGGCTTCTATGGTTTTAAAGATGTCTGTTTCAATTTTGGGCCTTACATAAAAAATAACATCTTCTTCTTTTATTTTTTGTTTAAACTTGTAACTAGCTAATTTTTTAATCTCATTTGCCATCTGCCACAAATCGCTATTAACGTATTCTACTAATTTAATAACTGCTGCTGGCTCAATCTTTACATTATATTTTTCACACTCTTTAATGATCCATTTTTTTAATGCCACATTTTCAAGTGGTTTAAATTCTTGACATGCGGCATTTTTCTTAAGAAACTTAAAAAGAGAATCGTTTTTATTAATCTCTCCTTCTTGATATATTAAAATTATGTCGTTTGAACTTAAGAAAATTTTTCCGCTTTTTAAAAATTTTTCTTTAAAGTTTGTGTCTGAAAAAGGATTTTCCACAATGATTAGTTTTTTCTCTTTAAACATTGAAACCTGCTTTAAATCCTCATCAAAATCATCAAAGTTTTTCAAATATTTTAAATTTAAGCCGCTTTTATGAATCTTTTTATAACGATCAATAATTTCTCTTATCTTTTCTTTTTCCCGATAGGTATCTTCTCCGTAAAGAAAAATAATCATAATATTTTTTAGCAAAATTTATAAATTAAAAACATCAAACCTTTTGACAAAAGGGACAAAAATAAGCGCTTCTTCCGCCCATTTTTATTCTTCTAATTTTTGTTTGACATTGAAAACAGTTTTCACCTTCTCTCTGATAAACTTTTCTTTCTTTATCAAAGAAACCTTTTTTTCCTTCTAAATCGCGGAAATCGGAAAAACTTTCACCCCGTAATTGAATTGCTTTCTTTAACACTTTTTTAATATTTTGGTAAATTTTTTTTAACTCTTCTTCATTTAGTTTTGAAACATCTTTAAGGGGATGAATTTTAGAACGCCATAATATTTCATCAGAATAAATATTACCAATACCGGCAATAATTTTTTGATCCATTAGTAATTGTTTTATTTTTCCTTTTTTGTTTTTTAAAATCTCTTTAAATTTAAAAAAGGTAAAACCCTTTTCTAATGGTTCAGGTCCTAATTCGTTTAATTGTTTTGATTTTTTAAGATCTTCTGTTTCCCATAATTCAACCTTAGCAAATTTTCTTAAATCAGAAAGGGCTAACATTTTTTTATTATCCAAAAAAAATACTAAATGAAGATATGTATTTATCTTATCTTTCAAGAAATTGTTGCTTTCAGGTTCCCACATTCCGTTTTTTTTATTCCACTTCCCGTAAAGCAAATGACCTGTTAATTTTTGATGAATTAAAAGAGAATAATTTTTAGAAAGTTCAAAAATAATGTTTTTTCCTCTTCGCCATATCTTTTTTATTTTTTTGCCTTTAATTTCTCTTTTGAAATCTTTAAAAGACTTGGGTTTCTTTATAATCTTTTTAGTGTCTGTCCAAACATCAATAAAGGTCCTGTTAAGGACCTTTTGATTTAAATCTTTTGTAATTGTTTCAACCTCTGGAAGTTCCGGCATATTACCTTATTACGTTTCTAATTTTCTCAACAATCTCTGCCGGAGTAAAGTGGGCTTTAATTAAATAATCAATAGCTCCCATACTTAAACCCTTTTCAATATCTTCTCTTTGGCCAAGATTTGACAAAATAATTACAGGGATTTGAGATAAAGCGGGTTTTTCTTTTATTTTCGCCAACACCTCAAATCCGTCCATTTCTGGCAAAATTAAATCAAGCAAAATCAAATCAGGTTTTTCTTTTTCCGCTATTTTCAAGCCATCTTCTCCATCTACCGCTTCTTTTACGTCATATCCTTCATTTATAAGTTTACGAAAAATTAGTTCTCTTAAAAACTTATCGTCTTCAATAATTAAAATTTTTTTTGCCATATATTTTTTGCTTTAACATATTAGTACTTAATAATATTTATTTTAACATATATTAAAAATATATAAATAATAAATATAAAAAGACTAATATGTTTTTTAATTATTTTTATAATTTAAAAAATATTTTATTTATTATCTGCCAATTTGTTTTACTACCTTATCAACTACCTCTTTTGGATCAAATTCGGTTTTTATCAACCAATCATTAACTCCTAATTTTTGAGCCCGTTCAATCTCTACCGGCTGACCGGAGTTAGAAACAATGACGATCGGTATGTTTTTTAAATCTTTATCCTTTTTCATTGCTTCTATTACCTCAAAACCATCTAGTTCCGGCATTAAAATATCAAGTAAAACAAGGTCAAATTTTTTTTCTTTCATTTTTTTTAAACCCTCATTACCGTCTTGGGCCCAAAAAACTTCATAACCCTCCTGAGTTAATTTTTTTTGAAGAAGACCGGCTAAAATCTTTTCGTCTTCGCATATAAGAATGTTTTTTGGCATATTAATTTTGTATTTCAATTTTTATTTTTATATTTATATTTTAACTTATTTTAAAGGAAGAGTAAAATAAAAAGTCGTCCCTTTCCCTTCTTCTGATTCAAACCAAATACTGCCTTTATGAGCTTCAATAATATTTTTAGCAATAAATAATCCCAATCCTGTACCATCGGTTTCTCTTTTTACCGCATTAATCCCCCTAAAAAATTTAGTGAAAACTCTTTCTTTTTGAAATTGTGGAATTCCAATGCCATTATCTTTAACAGAAAATTTTAATTTATCCTTATAATATTTTAAAGATATTAATATTTCACCATTTAATAAACTATATTTTATGGCATTATCAATAATATTATCAATAACCATTCTTATTTTTTCAGCATCAACTCTCACCTTAAATGTTTTGCTTTTTGGTTTGTTAAAAATAACTTTAAGTTTTTTCCCCTTAATTTCTTCTTGATGAGAGTTTATAACTGACTGAATCGTTCCTATAATATCGGTAGGGGTTAAATTATAAACGTACCGACCCTCTTCAATTCTAGTCACATTTAAAAGATCATTAATTAAAGAAATCATCCTCTCGTTTGACTGATAACCGTCATTAAGAAACTCTTTTTGTTGGTCGTTAATTTTTCCAAGCTCTTCGTCTAAAAGCATTCTTAAAATCCATTTTATAGTAGAAAGAGGCGTCCTTAATTGATGGGCGGATAAAGCAACAAACTCTGTCTTCATTTTTTCAATTAATTTTTCACGGGTAACATCGTGTAAAATTACCAAATTTCCCGTTTTTTCTTTTTTAGTTGTTAAAGGAATGGCAGTAACCTCTAAAATTAAGTTTTCTTTAATCTTTAGTTCTTTTCTAAAAACATTGTCAATTTCTTCGCCTATTAATTCTCTTAAAAGTTTAAACTTAAAATTTTTACTAAGTTCTAAAAGGGTTTGTCCAATTAATTGCTGATTTTTAATTTCAAAAAATTCTTCTGCCTGCCGGTTAATTAAAGAAAGTTTTTTTTCTTGGTCAAAAAACATTAAACCATCAGTAAGATTGGTAATAATTGCCTGGGTTTTATTTTTTTCCTCTTCAACTTTTTTGCGCGCCTCTTCCACATCTTCCAATATATTTAATAAAACCACCTTTGTTTTTTCCAGTTCTATTACCTTTTCTTCTAATTCTTTTGTTTTCTCTTTGATTTTTTGCTTTAATTTATCTTGAAACTTTTTTGTCTCTCTAATATCAGTAAGAGCAAGAAAAAGCCCGACAACATTTCCCTTATTATTCTTACGCGCCCGCGAGTAAACACTAACCGGCACTTTTTCTCCTTTTTTTGTTAAAAAATTCATTTCTTCATTAATTATTTCTTTTTCTTGAAGGGCCTGAGTTATCACTTTTAGCGCTTCCTTTTCAGACATAAAAAAATTAAGAGGTTTGTTAAATATCTCTGAAAGCTTCCACGAAAAAGTTTTTTCAAAGGTCTGATTTACCTCTAAAATAAAACCATTAGAGTCAAGATAGCAAAGAGCTAAGGGTAAAAAATGCCAAAGATTTTTTGTATATTCAGCCAAGTTCTCCAAATGTTCAAACAGGGAATTTTCTTTTTTTTCTTTTTTTGCCTGTTCTATACTTTGCCTTGTGTTTTGTTCTATATTTTCTTTGTCTGTTCTTAAATCCATAAATTGAATTGTAATATATTTTTATAACTCCTTTTTCCTTTAATAACCCTTTCGTTGTTTTCAAAATAGAAAAAATTTTTTATTTTTTTAAAACATTTTCAATTTTTTTTAGTATCTCTCCGGGAGTAAAATAGGCTTTTATTAAATAATCATCTGCTCCCAATTCTAACCCTTTTTTAATATCTTTTTCTTCGCCAAGATTTGATAAAACTATTACTGGAATTTTAGAAATCATATGGTTTGGATTTTTCTTTATTTTGGCTAAAACCTCGAATCCGTTCATTTCCGGCAAAACTAAATCAAGTAAAACCAAATCAGGTTTCTCTTCTTCTACGCTTTTTAATCCCTTCTCACCGTCTGTCGCCTCAACTATTTGATAGCCCTCTGCTGAAATTTTCCGAACAAGCACTTTTCTTAAAAATTTATCGTCTTCAATAATTAAAACTTTTTTTGCCATAAAAAAATTAATAAAATTCTCCTGTTAAATATTCTCCAAACCTTTCTTTTATGGGAAGAGTAATGTAAAAAGTCGTCCCCCTCCCTTCTTCTGATTCAAACCAAATACTACCTTTATGAGCTTCAATAATATTTTTAGCAATATAAAGACCTAGTCCTGTGCCTTCGGTATCTATTTTTTTTATGTTTGATCCGCGGAAAAATTTTGTAAAAATTTTATCCTGCTCTTCAAAAGGAATTCCAACCCCTGTATCTTGAATTTGAATTATTATATTTTTTTCCGATTCTCTTTTAAGAGAAACTAAAACTTTTCCTTTTGACAAAGTATACTTTATTGCGTTATCCAAAATATTTTTTATGGCAATTTTCATTTTCTCAACATCTAACATAATTTGAGGCAATTGTTCTTCTGGTTTTTCAAGGATGAGACTAATTTTTTTCTCGGTTATTTGCTCTTTTAAATCTTTTATAATTTCTTGAACTAACTCTTCTATATTAAAAAGAACCATCTTAGAAAGGTACTTTCCTTCCTCAATTTCTGCCACATTTAAAAGGTCATTAACTAAATGAATTACCTTTTCATTTGTTTCATAGGTTTTTTCTAAAACCTTTTTCTGTTCTTTATTTAGTTTACCCAAGTCTTCCTCTAATAACACTTGCAAAGACCATTTAATTGCCGAAGTAGGAGTTCGAAGTTGATGGGCAGCCACTGTTACAAAATCTGTTTTCATTTTTTGGGTTAACTTGTCACGGCTGATATCGTGTAAAATAACTAAAATAGCAACCCTTGCGCCATCTTTTAAAATACCAACAGAGGTTACTTCTAAAATAAAGCCTTCGTCAATTTGAAGTTCGCGCCTAAATACTTCTTTTATGCCTCCTCCCAATAAAGAAACAAGGGGGTAAAACCTAGAAAAACGGCCTAATTCCAAGATTGATTCCCCCAACACATTTTCTTCTTTTACTTCAAAAAACTCTTCTGCTTTAGGATTAAGCAAAATAATCTTATTGTCTTTGTCAAAAATTAATAAACCATCGGTAAAATAATCAGTAATCATTAAATTCGTTCCCGGCAAACTCTCGTAAAACCATTCTTCTTTTTTGTTATTGTTTTTTTTATTTTCTTTTTTCCAAAAAAACATCACCACAAAGTTAAATTATTTTTAATATAGTTATCTTTTTCAAAATTATTAATTGAATCATTGGTGCCCAAATTAGGCAAACGATTAATTAAACTTTTAAATTCATAATCTTTTAAAATACTAACCACTTTATCTTTATTATAATTCCCCCAGCGACATTTTTCCAGATTAAAATCAATAGGTACGTTTCGCTGTATTTCTACTAATGTTTTAAAAACAAAAACTTGATCTTTATATTCTAAAATTTTTTTTCTTAAAGATGCTTTTATTTTTTTACTCTTTTGGGTATTTCTTTCTAGTTCCCAATAAAGTTCTTCCAAAGAATTAAACTCTTTAATCAAAGCAATCGCTGTTTTCTCCCCAACTCCAAAAATACCGGGAATATTGTCAGAAGGATCACCTCTTAAGGCTTTAAAATCAATTAATTGGCTTGGGCCCAATCCTTCGTACTTTTCTTTTATTTTTTCTATATCATATAAAACAGCGTCTTTAATTCCTTTTCTTAAATGGCAAACCTTGGTGTTTTTGTCAACCAATTGTAATGTATCCAAGTCGCCGGTTAAAATAACTGTTTCTATTTCTGGAAAAATTTGTTTTTCCGACGCTGTTTTAGAAATTGTTCCAATTAAATCGTCTGCCTCAAATCCTTGTTTTTCAAAAATTTGCACATTAAAATTTTTTAAAACTTCCTTTACTTTAGGAATTTGTTGATAAAGTTCTTCCGGCGCTTTTTCACGAGTCGCCTTATATAGTCTGTATTTTTTGTGTCGAAAAGTCGCGGCCGGAAAGTCAAAAGCGGCTGCCACAAAATTGGGATTAAAATCGTTAATGGCTTTAAAAAAAGCTAATAAAAATCCGTAAATTGCGTTTACCAATTCTCCTTTTTGGGTGGTTAGAGGGGGTAGAGCGTGAAAAGCCCGATGAATCAAAGCGTTGCTGTCAATAATAATTAGTTTTTTACTTTCAATCATTTTATTTTAAATTATACTATTATACTATAAAAATAATTTTTCTTTCATTCTCTTTAATAAATTCAAACCTAATCCAAAAACTATCTTTGGGTATATTTTTTTTTATTTGATTTGCCCATTCAATGGCAACAATATTTTTTGGACAAGAAATAATTTCTTTAAAACCCAAGTCAAATAGTTCTTTACTGTCTTTAATCCGATAACAATCGAAATGATAAAAATTTAGAAATTTCCTACTGTTTCTAATTTTAAATTTCTTCATAATAATAAAGGTGGGACTAAGAATTTTGTCTTTTATTTTTAATCCCCTAGCAAATCCCTGTAAAAACGTGGTTTTTCCACCCCCTAATTCGCCTTCCAAACAAATAACAACGGCTTTATTTTTGGGTTTTAAGTTTTTAAAAATATAACTTGCCATTTCTTCTCCTAATTTTTTGGTTTCATTAAAGCTCCTTGAAATCAATTCCTCTTTCATATAAGATGAAAATAAGTATAGGATTAATAAAAAGGGGCATACAAGCTTTATTATAACATGGAACCAACAAAAAAAATAACCGGAGAAATTCAAATCTCATCAACAACCCTTAAAGAAGTAAAAGAAAATGTAAAAAACATTTCTGATTTTAAAGAAATAATTGAAAAATCTTTTACTCAAGTCACTACTGAAATTTTAAACATCATTTTAACTGGTTCTATAAACCTTGATTCTTCTGACATTCACATTGAACCAGAAGAAACTAAGGCAAAATTAAGAATTAGAATTGACGGAATCCTGCAAGATGTTTTGTTTTTTGACTTTAAAATATACAAATCTTTGGTTTCCCGCATTAAACTCCTTTCCGGGCTCAAATTAAATGTAAACGACAGACCCCAAGACGGTCGCTTTTCTATTTTAATAGATCAATTACCCATTGAGGTAAGAGCTTCTTCTCTGCCAGCTGAATATGGCGAATCAATTGTTTTAAGAATTTTAAATCCAAAAAATTTAATTAATGTAGAAGATCTTGGTTTAAGAGAAGATTTAATTGAAATTTTTACCAAAGAAATTACAAAACCAAACGGAATGATAATTGTCACCGGTCCCACTGGCTCAGGGAAAACAACAACCCTTTACGCTATTTTGAAAAAACTTAATCAACCAGAAGTTAAAATTATAACTATTGAAGATCCTATTGAGTATCACCTACAAGGAATCTCTCAAACCCAAGTTGACCCTAAAAGAGGATATGATTTTGCCACAGGATTAAGGTCGCTTATGAGACAGGACCCTGACGTAATTTTGGTTGGAGAAATTAGAGATCTTGAAACAGCCCAAATTGCTTTACAAGCCGCTCTAACAGGCCATTTGGTTCTATCCACTTTACATACCAACGATGCTATTGGAACCATATCCAGACTCCAAGCATTGGGAGAAAACCTTAACAATATTGCGCCAGCTATAAACCTTGTTATTGCTCAAAGGTTGGTAAGAACGGTTTGTAAAAATTGTGTGGAATTTAGAAAAACGTCTCTAGAAGAGTTTAAAAAAATAGAAAAAAACCTCAATAATGTTGTTTTTAGGTTTAAAAATAAAATACCTGAATTAAGTCTTTCTATTAAAATTCCAAAAGCAAAGGGTTGCAAGTTTTGTAATTTTACCGGCTATAAAGGAAGAATAGGTATTTTTGAATTTCTTCTTATGGATGACGAAATGAAAGAATTTATTTTAAGCTCTACCTTACTTTCAATAATTGAATTAAAAAACAAAGCAATAAAAAAAGGAATGGTTTCAATGCGGCAAGATGGATTTATAAAGGTGTTAAAAGGAATCACCACCATAGAAGAAATAGAAAGAGTAACAGCGGAATAATAAAAAAACTAAGTCCCAGGCTGGGGAAAAACTTAAGTTTATACTATAAGTTTAGAGTTTTCTGGAGGTATAGTTTCGCTTTCACCAAACTACCCATCTACAGAAAAAACCAACTTTCCCCAGCCTTGAACTTAGTTTGTCTTTATTTTAACAAATTATGAAAAACTTGTCAAGAGATATACAAGAAGATAAGTTCTTAGACTCAACTCTTAGGCCAAAAACATGGAGTGATTATATTGGACAAGAAAAGATAAAAAAGAATATTAGGATAATAATTGAAGCGGCAAAAAGAAGAAAAGAACCGATTGAGCATTTGCTTTTTTATGGCGGAAGCGGTCTGGGTAAAACAACACTGTCTTATCTTATTGCAAATGAACTTAAAACAAATATCAGAACAATCACTGGCCCAGCCATAGAAAAGGTTGGAGATTTGGCGGCGATTTTAACGAATCTAAACGAGGGAGATATCCTTTTCTGTGATGAGATACATAGAATAAATAAACTCGTTGAAGAATTTCTTTATCCCGCATTAGAAGATTTTAAAATAAATTTGGTAATAGGTAAAGGACCGATGGCGAGAACAATGGAAATAAAGTTGCCGCGTTTTACCCTAATCGGGGCTACTACCCGCTTGGCTTTATTATCTTCTCCTTTAAGAAGTAGATTTGGAGCGATATTCCAAATAGATTACTATAAAAAAGAAGAAATTGAAAAAATTATTGAAAACTCAAGTAATATTTTAAAGATAAGGGTAGAACCGGGGGCAATAAAATTACTGGCTCAATGCGCGCGGTTTACTCCGAGAGTCGCCAATCGGCTTTTAAAAAGAACTCGGGATTTTGCTCAGGTAGAAGGAAAGGGAATAATTACAGAAGAAATCGCTAAAAAGGCATTGGATTTTTTGGAAATTGATACATTGGGTTTAGAAATTGGCGACCGAAAAATTTTGGAGGCAATTATTAAAAGATTTGAAGGAGGACCAGTGGGTATTAAAACCTTATCTGCCGCAACATCTGAAGAAGAAGACACTATTTTAGAAATCTACGAACCTTATTTAATGCAATTGGGTTTTATTGAAAGAACGCCCCGCGGCAGAATTGCAACTAAAACTGCTTACCAACATTTGGGAATAAAATATAAAAACCCTTATCACTTAATCTAATTCTTTATTTTTTCTTTCTTTAAGCTATCAATTTCTTCTTTTGTTAACATACTTTTACTAAATTTTATTTTACAATTTTGCTTTTTTATTATAATTTATTATAACTTTATTTATTACATTTTTTTCTATTAATTATAACCCCACAACCAATCACAATCTTATATCTTTAAGCCAATATTCTTGCGCTATTAAAACTTGATATACTAATAATGAAAACACAAAAAAATAAAAAATTTAAAGTGAGAAAATTTCCATTTTTAATTTTTATTTTCTTTATTTTTCTCCCTTTTTTTATTTCGGCAGAAGAAAAAATAGAACTCAATACCGCTTCTGTAGAACAATTAGAAAAAATAATCGGTATAGGGCCAGTATTGGCCCAAAGAATAATAAATGCAAGACCATTTTGTTCTCTTGATGATTTAGTAAAAGTTAAAGGAATAGGAGAAAAAACCTTGCAAAAAATAAAAAACCAAGGACTCGCTACTGTTAATTATTCTAATTGTTCTAATTACCCCAATCAAACATCCAACCAAGACGGACAAACAATTAACCCCCAAGTAGCAGAAGAAAAATCAATAAACCCTGTAAGTCCAACAAATCAGTCTGTTCAAAATATAAGCACAAACCCCACATCTAATATAAACTATCCTCAAGGTATTATTTTTAATGAAATTTTACCAAATCCAGAAGGAGCAGATGAGAAAAATGAATGGATTGAAATTTTTAACCAAAATAACTTTGAAATAAATCTTGAGGCCTGGCAAATAAAAGACAAAAAGGGAAAAACAACAAATTATACTTTTTCTCAAGGAAAAAAAATAGCCGGCCTTGCTTATTTGCTTTTAAAGAGATGCGAAAGCAAAATAACCTTAAATAACGAAGGCGACGCCCTAGAACTTTTAAACCCGAAAGGAGAAACTGTTGATTTTGTGAGTTTTGAAAAAGCGCCTTTAAATAGGTCTTATAATAAAACTCCTTCTGGTTGGGTTTGGAGTTCAAGTCTCACGCCCCTTTCTAAAAACATTATCTCTAATAACGACAATAACAACACCGCAAATGAGAAAGAAAGCGAAGAAAAAAAATCAAAATCGTCTTTTGTCCAAGAAGGTAATAAAAATAATATTCAATTAGAAAAAGAAACCGCAATAATAGGAGAAAAAATACCAAAGTCTTCTAATTTTTTTTATGTATTTTTCTGCGCCTTGGGCCTGGCTTGCCTTTCTGGTGCTATTGTTTTAATTATCAAAAGAAAAATCTTAAAAAATCCTCAAAGTATAAAAGGTATAGACAAGAATTGATTTTTAAAGTAGAATAAATATAATTTTAATTAACACGCTTATGTCTGGACATAGTCATTTTAAATCAATAAAACATCTTAAGGCCATAACCGACGCAAAAAGAAGTCAGGCGTTTTCAAAGTTGGCAAGAGAAATTGAAGTGGCGGTAAAAACAGGAGGAAAAGATCCTAACTTTAATCCCAAATTAAGATTGGCAATTGAAAAAGCCAAAGACTTGCGAATGCCCACTGAAAATATTGAACGAGCCATAAAAAGAGGAACAGGAGAGTTAACCGGGCAAAAACTTGAAGAAGTAATTTTTGAAGCGTATGGGCCCGGCGGAGTAGCAATTATTATTGAGGCTATAAGCGACAACAAAAATAGAACATTAGGAGAAATTAAGCAGATTTTAAATGAAAACGGCGGAAAATTAATTGGCGAAGGGGCAGTACGATGGATGTTTGAAAAAAAAGGATGTCTAGTAATTAATACTGAAAATCAAAAAACAAAATTCCAAAGAGAAGAACTTGAATTATCAATAATTGAAGCAGGCGCGGACGACATATACTGGCATAGCGATAACCTAATAAATGTTTATACAAAACCAAACGAGTTAGAAAAGGTAAGAAAAAATCTGGAAGAAAAAGGAATAAAAATTGAATCATTTTCCTTAGATTGGGTTGCTAAAGAAACAATTGAAGTAAAAGAAAAAGAAAAAGAACTTTGTGAAAAGCTTTTTGAATCTTTAGACGAAAACGATGCTGTCCAGGAAATTTATTCTAATCTTAAGGCGTAATAATTTTTTATGACTATTATAGGCATTGATCCTGGATTAGCCCGATTAGGATTTGGAATAATAAAAAAGATAAATAATAAAATTAAACTCCTCGATTATGGCTGCATTAAAACCAGTCCTGTTTTTCCTACTGGGGAACGTTTAAAAAAAATAAACAATGAAATTAACAAAATAATAAGAAGGTATAAACCCAAAATTTTAGCAATAGAAAATCTTTATTTTTTCAAAAACCTAAAAACGGCAATGCCTGTAAGTCAGGTAAAGGGTGTAATTTTATTAACGGCTGCCAAGAAAAAAATTCCGGTTTTTGAAATTACCCCTCTTCAAATGAAAATGACGATTACTGGTTATGGAAAAGCAGAAAAAAAGCAAGTTCAAAAAATGATTAAGGTTCTTCTTGATTTAAAAGAAACCCCAACATCTGACGACGCGGCCGACGCCTTGGGAATAGCTCTTTGTTGTTTGCTATATTATGAAAATAAAAAAGTAAAAAAGTAATTTTTTTCCTTAAAGTAATCATGGCAGAAAGAAAGTTTTATCGCAAGATTTACAAAAAAAGTAAAACAAAAAAAATAATTCGCTGGTGTTTTTTGCTTTTTTGCTTTTCTTTTTTCCTTCTGGTTTTTCCCTTATTTTTTTTATTTGTTTACTACGCAAAGGATCTCCCCCGGCCAGAAAACTTTACCGAAAAAATTTTCCCTGAATCAACAAAAATTTACGACCGAACAGGAAAAATTCTCCTTTACGAATTGTATGGAGAAACAAAAAGAGAAATAATTCCCTTAAGCCAAATACCTGAACATTTAAAACAGGCAGTAATTACAACCGAAGATGCCAATTTTTATTCTCATTTTGGTATTGATTTTAAAGGAATTATCCGTTCTCTTAAAATTAACTTAAAAATGGGTCAACCTGTTTATGGCGGTTCAACTATTACTCAACAACTTATCCGCTCTAGTTTTTTAACAAGAGAAAAAAGCTTAAAAAGAAAAATCAGAGAAATTATTTTAACATTGGAATTAGAGAGACGTTATTCAAAAGACCAAATTTTGGAATGGTACCTAAACCAAATTCCTTTGGGAATAAATATATATGGAGTAGAAGCGGCGGCAAAAACTTATTTTAATAAATCGGCAAAAGACTTAACAGTTGCTGAATCTGCTATTTTGGCCGCCCTAATAAAGGCTCCTAGCTATTATTCGCCTTTTGGTGAACATAAAGATGAACTACTTATTAGAAAAGACTATGTTTTAGACAGAATGATAAAAGAGGGTTATCTAAAAAAGGAAGAAGGAGAGAACGCCAAAAAAATGGAAATAGTTTTTGCTAAAATTTCCCGACCAATTAAAGCTCCCCATTTTGTTTTTTATGTTTTGGATTACTTAACAGAAAAATATGATAAAAGTTTTTTAGAAGAGGACGGATTAAAGATTTATACTACTTTAGATTGGACATTGCAAGAAGCTGCTGAAAAAGCTATTAGTGATAATATTGAAAAAATAAAAAAAAGAAATGGTTACAATTCTTCCCTGGTAGCACTTAATCCTAAAAACGGAGAAATCTTAGCAATGGTTGGATCGGCTGATTGGTTCGGAAAACCATTTCCGGAAAATTGTATTAGCGGAAAAAACTGCAAATTTGACCCAAAGGTCAATGTTGCTACTTATAAAATTGGTCGCCAGCCCGGCTCATCTTTTAAACCATTTGCCTATGCTACGGCTTTTCAAAAGGGTTATGACGATAAATATGTTGTAATCGATGAGCAAACAAATTTTGGGGTTTGGGGTAATAAAGAATATATTCCGCAAAACTATGACGGAAAATTTCGAGGACCTGTTACTTTAAGAGAATCTCTTGCTCAATCATTAAACATTCCCTCTATTAAGGTACTTCTTTATTTGGCCGGGCTCTCGGACACGTTGGAAAACGCAAAAAAATTCGGAATAACCACTCTAAATAAACCCGAATCTTATTATGGGCCTGCTATTGTGTTGGGCGGCGGAGAAGTAAAACTTATTGATATGGTTTCTGCTTATGGGGTATTTGCTACCGAAGGATTAAGGGTTAACCCCTTATCTGTTTTAAAAATAGAAGATTCAAAAGGCAATATTATTGAAGAAAATAAAATGACCCCAAAAAGAGTTTTAGAACCGGAACCGGCGCGATTAATTAATGATATCTTGTCTGATAACGAGGCCCGCGCTCCTACTTTTGGTTCACATTCATCGCTCTACTTTGAAAATTATTCGGTAGCAGTAAAAACCGGAACAACCAATAATTATCGGGATGCCTGGACTATTGGATACACTCCCTCAATAGTTGCTGGCGTTTGGGTGGGAAATAATGATAATAGCCCAATGACAAAATTGACAGGAGTATCCTCTTCTCCAATTTGGCATCAGTTTATGGCTAAAGCCCTATCTCTTTTCCCTAAAGAAAATTTCACCTTACCGGCAAATAAAATACCACAAGAACCAATAGAATAAAAAGTAAAGTATTTCTAACTCACCTTACAATATTGCAAACATTTACTTAATGATTTTTTTGATTGTAAATAAATATTATGATGTGGTATAATAACTTAATAATAAATAATGCATTAAATAAATAATAAATATTTTATGCAAGAATATCCCAAAGAACAACTATGGGAACTTTATGAAAATCTTCCCAAAGAATTACAAAGAGCAATTTTTTCTGACAAAAACGCTGATCTTATTTATGAAATCTGTTTTAGAAATAATGTTAAAGATGATGATTTAATTCCTAAAATTGCCAAAGCGGTAAATTATGTTTTATTAGGACTCTTACCTCCCAACGAATTAATGCAGGTACTAGAAAAAGAATTAGACAATGTTTCTCAAAAACAATTAAAGCAAATTATTTTGGAAATTAATGGATTTGTCTTTTTGCCGGTAAAAGAAATCCTTGAATCGCTTTATAATATAGAAATGGGATCAAAAGAATTAAAAAAAGAGGAAGAAAAAGGTAAAAATTTATTAAAGAAAAAAGATAAATACCGCGAACCTGTTGAATAAAAAAATATTAAAAATTAATAATTTATAAGTTATGGAGTTTATTGTTCCTCAATTTATAGAAAAAGAACCAAAAATTGTTGGGCCGTTTACTTTTAAACAATTTATATTTATTGGAATCGCTGGCGGTCTTTCTATTCTTCTTTTTTTTATTGTGCCTTTTTGGATTTTTTTGGTTTTGTCTATAATTTTACTGACAGGAGCCTTTGGTTTGGCTTTTTTAAAAATAGAAAGAACCTCCTTGCCTGTTTATATAAAAAATCTTGTAATTTTTATTTTCAAGCCAAAAATTTACCTCTGGCAGAAAAAAAATATAGCGCAAAGAGTTTCAATAACACCAGAAGAAAAACAAAAAAATTATAATTTGAATTTTGAGAAAAAAACAGCTTCACCAAAATTGAAAAGAGGGGGTCATTTACAAGATTTGTTTACCCATCTTGGAATAAAATGATTAAATAAAAAATAAAAAACCAATAAAAATTAAATAATAAGGTCGGTCTTATTTTATGTTTTCAACTCAGGATTTCTTAGAATTTGAACAAATAAGAGAAGGGATAATAATTTTAAAAAACAAAGGACTAAGAAGCGTCTTAATGGTTTCTTCTTTAAATTTTGCCCTAAAATCCACCGAAGAACAAGATGCTATTTTGTATCAGTTTCAAAATTTTTTAAACTCGCTTGATTTTACTTGCCAAATTCTTATCCAATCTCGACAATTAAATATTATAGGCTATTTAGATTACTTAGAAGAAGTAAAAAACCAAGAAGAAAACGATCTGTTAAAACTACAAATTGAAGAATATAAAAAATTTATTAGCCAAATAATGAAAGGAGGTTCAGTAATGCAAAAATCTTTCTATGTAATAGTGCCATTTTCTCTTTCTGAGGCTCAAATAGACTCGGACATAAAAGCAAAGGTTCCCAAAATACCTGTTTTAACGGAAGAAATGTTTAAAAGGTGTAAAATCCAGATTTGGCAACGGGTAGAGTTTGTGGCTTTGGGCTTAAGGGCTTGCGGATTATCTGCTATTCCCCTAAACAGCATAGAGCTTGCTGAACTCTTGTGGGGATTACACCATCCAATAGAAGGTCAACAGGGTTATTATCCTGAAATTCCTCCTGATTTAATAAAATAGTAAAAAACGAATTGAATATTTTATATTATATGGAAATTCCTTTTTTAAAAAACTTTTTTAAGCGGAAAATAAAAGAACCTCAAGATACTATTATTGAAGAACAAATTAGATTGGCTGATATTATAGCCCCCTCTTCTATTGAACTAAAGCAAAATTATATCAAAATAGGAGAACAATATGCTAAAAGTTATTTTATTTTTTCTTATCCAAGGTATTTAGGTAAGGATTGGCTTTCGCCGATAATCAATTTAAATATTCCAATGGACATCTCTCTTTATTTTCATCCCGTCTCAAGCGAAAAAATTTTAAGACAATTAAGAAAAAAAATTACAGAGGTTCAGTCTGAAATAATTGAAAGAGAAGAAAAGGGTTTAATCCGCGACCCTGTTCTGGAAACAGCTTATCAGGATATAGAAAATTTAAGAGATAAACTTCAGACGGCGCAAGAAAGAATGTTTCGTTTTGGCTTTTATCTTACCATTTATACTAATACAGAAAAGAAAATAAAAGAAATAGAAACTACTTTAAGATCAATTTTGGAATCTAGGCTGATTTATATTAAACCCGCTCTTTATCAACAAAAAGAGGGATTTATTTGTACCTCGCCTTATAATTTAGATCTTTTAGGTGTTAATACCCTAATGAATACAGCTCCGCTTTCCAGCACCTTCCCCTTTGTTTCTTTTGATTTAAGTTCTAACAAAGGAATTCTTTACGGTTTAAATCTTCATAACGAATCACTTGTCTTATTTGATCGTTTTTCGTTACCCAACGCCAATGAAGTAATATTCGCAACTTCAGGATCGGGAAAAAGTTATTTTTGTAAATTGGAAATTTTAAGGTATTTAATGTTAGGCGTTGATGTAATAACCATTGACCCAGAAAATGAGTATAAGTTTTTATCTGAGGCGGTGGGTGGAGCATTTTTTAATATCTCATTAGGATCCCCCTACCATATTAATCCTTTTGATCTTCCGCCTCCCAGAGAAGACGAAAAACCAGAAGATGTTTTAAGAACAAATATTATTAATCTGGTTGGTCTAATGAGAATAATGTTAAACGGGCTAACCTCAGAAGAAGATGGAATTATGGACAGGGCCTTAACTGAAACATACGCGGCAAAAGATATTACCCCTGATTCAGATCCAAGAAAATGGGGAAAAGAATTACCTTTTCCAATAATGAGCGATTTAGAATCAGTTCTTTCCACTATGGAGGGTGCAGAGTCATTATTAAAAAGACTTCAAAAATTTACAAGCGGTGCTTATTCTCAATTTTTCAATCAACCCTCAAATATCAATATAAAAAATCGCTTGGTTGTTTTTGGAATCCGAGATATGGAAGACGAATTAAGACCAATGGCTCTCTTTATAATTTTAAGGTATATTTGGAAAACAATTACCTCGGAGCTTAAAAAACGCATTTTGGTAATTGATGAAGCATGGTGGATGATGAAAAACGAAGACAGCGCCTCTTTCTTGTTTGGCACAGTAAAAAGAGCAAGAAAATATTGGTTAGGAGTTACCACTATTACCCAAGATGTTAATGATTTTATGAAATCAGAATACGGCAAACCAATTATTACAAACTCTTCATTATCTCTTTTAATGAAGCAAAGTCCGGCAACCATTAACGTTGTCCAACAAACATTTAACCTAACAGAAGAAGAAAAAATGCTTTTATTAGAAACGCCAGTGGGAGAAGGAATATTTTTTGCCGGCACAAAACATGTTTTAATTAAGATTTTGGCTTCTTATACTGAAGACCAAATTATCACTACCGCACCAGAAGAAATCTTAAAAATAAAACAAGCGAAAAAAGAATTGGGCTCTTTTTAAAAACTTTACCTTTTTAAAGAATTTAGAAAGAATTTTATAAAATTATAAAATATGGATAAAGAAAAAACTCCTCCGCCCAGTCCGACCGATAATAAAACAACCCCCAAGAAAAAAGGGGCTTGGTTTCAAAAAATTCCCCACGAAATTTTACTATCGCCCGCTGGCGTTATTTTGGTTATTTTTGCTTTTATAATTGAAGTTATAGACTGGATCCCTATTCCTTTTCCTTTTGATCAAATAATAGAAATTCCTTTAGAACTTTTTTTTCTTCTTTATCTTGTTATTATTACTAAAATGTCGTTTAAATCAATAATTATACCTTTTATTATTGAAAGAATACCATTAATAAGCGATATTTTACCTACTTGGCTCATTCGTTTATTTTTTTAAGTAACTGAAACCGGTTTTATTACTATATAACGTTGCGGTTCTTCTCCTACGCTTTCTGTAATAATATCTTTTCTATTTGCTAACTCCAAATGAATAACCCTTCTTTCAAAGGCGGGCATTGGTTCTAATGCTTTTTCTTGCTTGTTTAAAGAAACTTCATCAGCCAAATCATTGGCTGTTTCTTTTAAATATCTAATTTTTTTTAATTTATAATCATTAATATCAAGATCAATATAACATTCTTCCTCTAATAAAACTTGTCTTTTTAAAATCATCTTTAAAAGACGTTGAATTTCAAACAATGTTTGACCGTTTTGACCAATTAAAACTTTGGGTTCGTCGGTTTTTATCTTTATTGAAATAATATTTTTTTCTAACAACAAAACCTCTGATTCTACATAAAAATCCATTTTTTCAAAAAATTCTTTAACAATTTTTTTAATTTGTGTTAAATTTTCCCGGTTCATTTATTTTCTTCTTTCTTTTTTCTGATTATAAAATATTGCTGAAAAATTGTAAAGAGATTGGTAATAAGCCAATAAAGACCAACAGCTGCCGGTAATTTAAAAAGGATAAAAATAACAAAAATAGGCATAAAATACTGCGTTTGTTTTTGAAGTTGGTAGGAAAAATTTAACTTTTCGTCTTTTGTGAATTTTTTGTTAACAGTTGATGGTGTTGCCAATTTTATTTGTAAAAACTGAACTATTCCCACCAAAATTATTAAAGCAATATTACCCCAAAGGTAATAACGAATTCCGTTATTTTCTATAAAGGCTGTTTTTGAAAGATCTATTACTTTTAAAAAAATTGTATTTACTGTTTCCGGCTTTGAAATAAAGCTATATAAAAGCGTCATTTGTTTTTCTGTCAATCCCTGCCAAAAAATCTGATAAAGAGCGATTAAAACCGGTAATTGAATTAAAATAAGAAGACAACCTGAAAAAGGGTTTATTTTTTCTTTTTTATACAAATCCATCAACTCTTTGGCTTGTTGTTCTTTGTTGTTTTTGTACTTTTCCTGAATTTCTTTTATTTTTGGTTGAAGTTCGCTAAGTTTTTTTTGAGATTGTATTGTCTTAACGCCTAATGGATAAAAAACAATTTTAATCAAAAGTGTTAAAACAATTATTGCTAACCCCAAACTTTGAAGCGGCAAATACTCATAAAATAAGACCAAAATATTAAACAAGGGACGATACAGAATTGTATTAAATATTTGAATTAGTATATCCATTTTAAGATTTTAAATGAAATATTAATCGCTAAATTTTTAAATTCCAATTTTTAATGAAAAACTTTTAATTTTGAACCTTGAACCTTTAACTTAATTTGAGGTTTGGCTTTTGAATTTTTATGGTAAATCTATTCCACCCTCGTTCCAGGGATTACATTTTATTATTCTTTTAAATCCTAACCAAACACCCTTACCAACCCCATATTTTAAAATGGCTAAGTAACAATATTGAGAACAACTGGGATAAAAACGGCAATTGTTGCCTAAAAGAGGGGAAATAAAAATTTGATAAGTTTTAATAAGTTTTAAAATTATTTTTTCCATTTTATTTTTTATTTTATTTTTTATATTTCCCTGTTTTGATCTCTTTTTTTTAATTTATTTTAATATACCCGACTTTTTAAAAAGATTATCCAACAACCCTTTTATTTTTTGAAAATTTTTTTGAGTAAATTGGGGCATAACCATAATAACTGCATCTGTTCCTTTTTTAATTTTTGGCAACTCTAACCTTACTATTTCAGATAATCTTCTTTTAATTTTGTTTCTTATTACTGCTTTTTTAGAAAAACTCTTGCTCGCTATAAAACCAAAACGGATCAAACCGTTTTTATTGTTAATAGTCTTTAAATATAAAAAATCTTTTTTAAATCCTTTTCCATTTCTAAAAACCCTTTCAAAGTCTTTTTTCTTTTTCAGCCTATTTTTTTTAGAAAGCATTTACACTTTTATTTTTTATATTAACAACAAAAAAATTTTAAAGAGTCACTGTTTTTTGAAATAAAAACTCAAAAAATTTGATTTTTAAACTGTTAATCTCTTTCTTTTTTTATCCCGTCTTCTTTTTAAAACCCGCCGACCGGCTTTATTTCTCGTTCTCTTTAAAAAACCATGTGTTTTCTTTCTTTTTTTCTTTTTGGGTTGATAGGTAATACTCATAGTTATTTGTATTAATTATTAATTATTGCCTTTTTTATAAGTTATTTATAATATTAACATATTAATATGATTTTTCAACAACATATTAACAGTTTTTAAACTTCCCCAATCTTTTAATTTGTTTTTTTTAAACTATAATAATAATATCATATATAATCATTTACAATGTGACAAAAAATATGAACAACGAAGAACTTTGGCAATCAACCCTTGCGCAAATCCAATTAAACATTTCTCAGGCGAATTTTAATACTTGGTTTAAAAATACCAAAATTAACTCAAAAAAGGATGGAAAAATTATTATTTCAGTTCCCAATTCTTTTGTAAAAGAATGGTTAGAAAATAAGTACAATAAAACTATTTTAAAAATTCTCCATGGTTTGGGTGAAAATATTAAAGAAATAGAATATACAATAAGTAAAAATAATAAATTAAATTTTATAAATACAAACCAAACCCCCACTGTTTTGCCAGAAATAGAATTAAACCAACCCGAGTTTCCAGAATTTAAATTAGATAAAGAAACCAATTTAAACCCGAAATACACCTTTGATTCTTTTGTTGTAGGACCTTTTAATGAACTTCCCCATGCTGCAGCTGTTGCAGTATCTCAAAAACCGGGAATGGTTTATAATCCTTTGTTTGTTTATGGCGGAGTTGGTTTAGGAAAAACGCATTTGCTCCAAGCAATTGGAAATGAAATTATTAAAACATTTAATAAAAGCAAAAGGGTTAAGTATGTTTCTTCAGAGAAGTTTACCTCAGAAGTGGTTGCGGCTATAAAAAACCAAAAAACAGAAGCGTTTAAAACAAAATACAAAACCGTGGATGTTTTAATTATTGACGATGTTCAGTTTTTATCGGGAAGAGAAAAAACCCAAGAAGAATTTTTTAATATCTTTAATGTTTTATACGAAAGAAACAAACAAATTATTATTTCTTCAGATAGACCGCCGCGCGCTATTCAATCTTTGGCGGAAAGATTACGTTCTAGATTTGAGGGGGGGATGATTGCTGATATAAGTGTTCCTGATTTTGAAACCCGAATAGCTATCTTAAAAGTTAAAGCCCAAGAAAAAGAAGTATATTTTCCCGATGAAATATATCAATATTTGGCAAGTATTATAAAAAGAAATGTAAGAGAATTAGAAGGTTCATTAAACCGTTTAATTATGTATCAAAAAATAAACAAAAGAAATTTAGATTTAGAAACTGTTAAAAATCTTTTTCAAAACCTAATATCAAACCAAACCAAAATAGTAACTCCTAAAAAGGTAATAGAGGGAATAGCTGATTTTTATAATATAAAAGAAAGAGATATTTTAAATCCGTCGCGAAAAAAAGAAATTGTCAAACCCCGTCAAATAGCAATGTATTTTCTGCGGGAAGAATTAAAAAATTCTTTTCCTTTTATTGGAAGGTTTTTTAATGGGAAAGATCATACCACTGCCATTCATTCATATAAAAAAATTCTAAAAGAAATAGAAAAAGATAAAAAATTAGAAGAGGAAATTAATTTATTAAAAGAGCAAATTTTTAATAGTTAAATTACAATAGAATAAGTATGTGATTTAATTGTTTAAATAATCTTTAAAAAAAATTAAAAAAAATATTCATCACTTTTTAAACAAAAAATTATTACACAAAATTAACAGTTTATCACCACTTAAAATATTAAAAAATAGTTTTAATTTATAAAATGTACTATAATAATAAATAAATAATATTAATATTATGAAAATTCAAATTCTTCAAAAAAAATTAAAGGAAGGGTTAAATATTGTGGAAAAAATTTCTTCAAAATCCTTAACCCTCCCCATTTTAAATAATATTTTATTTTCTACTGAGAAAAATTTTTTAAAATTAACAACAACCGATTTAGAAATCGGCATAAATTTTTGGATACTGGCTAAAATTGAAAAAGAAGGAAAAATAACTGTGCCTTCGCGTTTATGTTCTAGTTTTGTAAATTTATTACCCGATAAAAAAATTGACCTTGAAGTTAAAAACAACGATTTAATTATTAATTGTGAAAATTATAAAACCAAGGTTAAGGGATTGTCTGCAGAAGAATTTCCTTTAATTCCCAATGTTGAAAAAATTAAAAGCATTTCTTTTGACGCTTCTCTTTTTTGTAAAAATTTAAATCAAATAGTAGATATTGCTTCTTTTTCAAATAGTCGGCCAGAAATATCAGGTATATATTTTTATTTAACTAAAAACTCTGTTATTACTGCCGCGACTGATAGTTTTAGGTTGGGAGAAAAAAAACTAACCCTAAAAAAATCTTCTTTAAACGAAGAATGCTCTTTTATTCTTCCCCAAAAAACAGTAAAAGAATTAATAAATATTTTTGGAGAAAAAAAAGGAGAAATAACAATGTTTTTTTCTCCAAACCAAGTAATGTTTGAATATCAAATGGAAGAAGTTTCCCATCCTCAAATTCAGATTGTATCCCGTTTAATTGAAGGAGAATATCCTAATTATCAAGAGATTATCCCCAAAAAATTCACAACCGAGGTAATTCTAAATAGAAATGATTTTTTAAATCAAATCAAAATAGCAAGTTTATTTTCCGGTAAAATTAACGAAGTAAGGTTTAAAATAAACCCAAAAGAAAAAAAATTGTTAATTTTTAGTAAAAATCCAGACCTTGGCGAGTATCAATCTTCTGTTTTAGGAAAAATTAAAGGCGAAGCCTTGGAAATTTCTTTTAATCATAAGTTCTTTTTAGATGGGCTTTTAAATATCAATAGTTCTAAAGTGATTCTTGAATTAAACGGCGATTCTGGACCAGCAATAATAAAACCAGTAGGCGATAATACTTATATTTACGTTGTAATGCCAATAAAAACTAATTAAAACTTGACAATTTTTATAATTTTTGATATGCTATAGGGGTTAGGAAGGTTTCCTAATCCCTTGAGTTTTCTCGTGGGTAAAAAGCACATTAACAACAAAATAAAAGGAAAGGTTTATGAAAATAAGATGGACATGGACTTTGAAAAGGGGATGGATTTTATTTTTTTCTTTGATAGAAGAGTTAATGATTTTTATCGGAATCTGTTTAGTTTTTAACAATTCAATAACCTGGAGATCGCTAATTATTCTTGGCGGGATTGGAATGGTGATTGTGGGTTTTTTACTAATTTATTTTTGGTGGGCACCCAACAATCTTTTTTTTACCTTCGTTAAAGAAGGGACAGCAAAAATTATTGTTAGGGGGGATGGGTTTAAAAAGACCTTAATTCAATGGAAGGGTCACACTATAGTAGATACACCAGATGACCCTCACTTTGGAGACATTATAGATGGAGGAAAGGAGTTTCGTTTTGGAGGATTGAGATTTTATGGTTTTTGGCCAATAGATGATGTTTATGTTTATACATTTAGCTGGACAAATATAACACTATCTGGCGAAATCCAAATTCATCCCAAAGAATGGATGGATTATGTCCTTTTAAAAGATGATGTTTATTTTACCGAGATAGAAGCAGCAGAGGATAAAAACTCACTTCCCTTAAATATAGGTTTAATCTTACAGATGAGAGTTGTTAATCCTTATAAAGCTATTTTTAAAGTTCAGAATTGGTTAGAGATGGTAATTAATTTGATAAGGGTTGATGTTAGGGATGTTATAGGGTCTGATGTTTATGAGAATTGGATTCAAAAAGAAAAAGATTTGGGTGATTATATTTTTCACCGGATTGAAGGGATGGTATTAACAGATGGTAAATGGGAAAAAAGGGGAAAAAATAAAATAGAAGAATTTGAATTAAGTTATGGTGTTAAAATAGTTTCTTTGGGGGTAAAAAATATTGACCCTACCCCTATTGAGAGTTTAAGTGGTATTCGAGCGGTCACTATAAAAAAATACTTAGCAGAGCAGGAGAAAAAAAGAATAGAAATTGAAGCTTCGGCTGAGGCGGAAAAAGTTAAAATCTTGGCTGAGGCTGAAAAAATGAGACTGGAAAAAGTTTGGTCAATGATACAAAATTTTGGAGATCTTGGCCAGGTGATTCGGGGACTAGAAGCGCTAGAAAAATCCACAGAAAAAGGAGCAAAATGGGTTATTCCATTTGGCGGAATAAGGGATTTTTTAGCTGCCATTTTTCCCCACAGAGACGTAAACTCTTTGCAAATAGAAGAAATAAAAAAAATAAGGGAAGAATTGGAGCGTCTTAAATAAAAAATAACCAATAAAAAGGAGGTTGAAAAACCTCCTTTTTTAAATTATAGTGTTTTTCTATTTTCTATAAACCATTAATAATTACCTAATATTTTTTTAAAATTAGTATTATTTCCTTTTTACCTTGAATAATGTTGGTTTGTATTACTTATGGTGTTGGTGATTGAGGGTTTATTTTTTTTCCTCTGGGTTGCGGAGTTGTTTGAGTTGTTTGTTGTGTTATTCCGAGCCTTCCTGGTGGTCGTCTAGGGGGGCGTGGTGGCCCTCCTACTATGGCACCTACTTGGGGATTTTGTTGTGGTTTAGGTCCCTCTGGAATAGAAATAAGGGCTTGGCCGGTTTGACTTTGGAAAAAGTTAAATAATCTTATGTTATGCTTAAGAAGCCATTCTTTTCTTTCTTGTTCATTATTGCCCTGCCTTGCGATTCCATTCTCAATTATTTCAGCGGCCTCTCTTCCATATGTTTCAATAAGATTACTAATATGACTACCCATTGCAGTTTCAAGTATTGCGTCTACTATTTCAGATTTTTTTAGCGCTTCTTTTGAAATATTTCTGTAATCTGATGCCGACAGTTTACTTATTATAAGTTTTTCTTTGGTGTCAATTTTGGGATTTTTTCTTTGTGCTTCATTTAACTCTTCATTAGTGATGTAGTTGACAGCCAAATGGGGAAATGCTTTTCTTATTTCACTATCAACCCCCCATGCTTTTGCTCTTCCCAACAACCTTTCTATTTCCTCTTCTTTTAAAGCGCCCTCTCCGTATTTTTCAGCGTTCATTAGGTCGCCAATCTTGCCGGTTTTTATTGCCTTTTTAATTATTGCGATTTTTCTTGTGTCCCTTATTGAACCGTTATAAGCAGTTAATAAGTCAAGAGAAGTTTCTTTGCCTTTAAGGGATTCTTCTTCTTTTGCAATTTTTTCTTCTTGTTTTTCTGTTAAACCTCCTCCCTTTAACCACGCCATTCCCCTCATAAAATAACGGGGGACAAACCATTTTTTTGATGCTTCAGCCCTTAATTTTTCCGCCTCTTCTCTCCATTTTGCCTGACCTGTTGCTCCTCCAGCTAACTTTTCTCTTATTTTCTGCGTCGTTGCGTCTATTTTTGTTTTAGTCCACCTTCCAGTACCTATAGCAGTATTTTTAGCTAACGACGGCGCTTTTTTAAACTGCTTATTTGCATAATTTATAATAGCCGCGCTACCCATTGCTGAGCTTTGAAGACCAATAACAAAACCAAAATAGAGGAGACCGAGTATGCTAAAATAAGGAAGGCTCATATCAAGAATTCCTTGTGTTTCTACGTCTACTCCAGTTAGACTTGTCTTAAAAATTCTATTTAAAACTGGCACAGTCGCCATTACCAAATAAAGAAAAAAAGAAAGGGGGATGGTAATTATTGACCACTGGATAAATTGATTCCACCACTGATTCCAGTATTTTCGGGTTGCAGGCAAAATCCAAGAAACAAAAGCCAATGGAGATAAAATTATCAAAACCCACAAAGCAACATATCGGAAAAAGTAAATTGCAGCAAAAAAAAGAAAAGCAAAAATAACGCCACTGTTTAAAAGAATAATTGTCACTCCTTTCATTATTAGAGACATTTTTTCCTGCAGGTTGCCAGTAGCAGAATTAATCAAGTCAGTCCACAATCCCTTAACATTCATACTTGTTAAAATTTCAGAAACGCCATTTTGGATTCCAACTAAAAAATAATTATTAATAATATTAGTAGCGTCAATAATTAAGCCACAAAAAACCGGAGCAAAATTTACTATTAAGGCAATAAAAATTAAGCGGATAAGGGTTTTTTGGTTAGCGTACTCTTTTAACCTCAAAGCAATAGATAAAGCAATATAAACCAGAATAAAAACCAAAATCAAATTAACAAAGCTTTTTGTAATGCTTAGCCCCAAATTTACAAATTCATTATTGGTGTAAGAAATATCAATAAAATTAGGGCCGGTTACAAAGTTTAAAAAAATACCGCTAAGTTGAGCAAGATAACTGGTTAGTAATCCCCAAAAGGCTAAAATCACAAAAATAAGAGCAGCAGGTAGTCTTAGAAATAAGAAACTTAAGGTACCTCCAATACTACCTTGAGTTATTAAGGGAGAAAAAATACAAACAAAAAACAAAAGGAAAAAAAATAAGAAATGCAAAAAAATACGTTTTTTTAGATTTTTTTTAATTGTCATATATTAATTGCTTTATTTTGATTTTAAAATTTTGAAGACGTTTATTTAACCACCTTGCCTTCAATAACCACCATTGAATTAAGGCATGATTTGCATTTGCTCCATGGCCGCCACCACTCACAGCCACATTGGCCTATTGGATTATTTGTTAAATCAATATCGTCTTCAGTAATAACTTCGCAGTTGCCTTTAAAATTATCATTAGAAAAAAGCACGCCAAAAAAATAACCTGGTTGATCAATTTTAATTGAATAAGTATTTTCAGCTAAACTTCCATTACCATTTTCACCAGAAAGATCGTTTTTTTTATATGAAACATAAGTGTCAGTACCAAATGGACGAAAAGAGTTTGATAAAGGAGATGTTACCTCTTCGGGACATCCTCCGGGTTGATTATAGTTTTTACATTGATATAAAATTACTCCTTTTTGGTCTATTGGTGTTTCTGAATCTGGTATGGTAAAAAGAGTAGCCGAATAAACCTTATTTAAGTTATTAGATTCGTCTGGAAATGGATCTATTATGGAAAGATCTTGATTACTGTTGTAAATACTTTTTAGAAAGCATTCACCTCTAAAATTATCTTTTTCATGGAAAATTACACCGTAGTCATATTTCCATTTAATACCTGGCGTTGATCCACTAACATATTCTTTGCGGGGAATAATAAAAATCGTATTTTCTTTTAAGTAAAAAGGATTCCTAAAATTTCCGGAACTTTCTAATCTTTCACAATGTTCTGTTTCGGATTTAGTCATTACTTCTTTTATATATTTTGCCGCGTCAATTATTGTTTGGTCATTTTTGCCATTTATATAATCATTAATGTTATTAAAAAGATCTTTTTCATTTGATACCTTATAATTACAAAGGTAAATTCCCGGTTGGATAGTAGGGGCAAAAATAGTTGGTTCAGGTATACTTAAAATAGTTAATTCAGGATTAATAGTGTTAAAGATTAAATAAGCGGCAAGTAAAATTATTATACCCAAGCCAGCTGAAATCATTTTATCCTTAGCTTCAGAAAACTTTCCCGGATTACCAAAAGAGGTTAAGTATTCAAAACCGCTGTAAATAAAAACTCCCAATGCTATTAAACCAATTATTGCTACGGCAAACCAAAAAATATATTTTACATATGAGGGCAAACCGCTCTTTACCGTTGTTGGATTGGAAATACCGGGAATTTCCGGATAAACCACTTCTAACTTTGCGTCTCCTGCTCTAACGATATCAAAAAAGAGAAAAAAACAAGACAAGATAAAACCTGTTAAACAGAAAAGAAAAATAATTTTTTTAAAACTGGAAGTCATACCTTCTATTATATATATTTTATCCCAATATTAAAGTATTATCAATAACAAAACATTTTTTAAAAATTACTTTAAAATTTTGTTTATTTTTGAAACAGAACCATTTATTTGGTCCTTAGCCTCTTTGATTTTTTCTGAATTTGAATTTAAATGGTCTACAGGATAAGGATTTAAATTGGAAGGTGATTTTGACGAGATTTCTTTAAACTGGCCAAAAAAATCGGCTCCAAAAGACAAGCTCCATTTTTGAAGGCCCGGCAGTTTTAAATAAACATTTTTTGAATAACTTAAATTGCTTAAAGGAATAGGAGGAAGCGGAATATTAACAGGAGTGGTAAGGCTGATTTTTTTTAGCTCGGGTGGCAAAGAAATGTTGACTGTTTCTTGAAGTTTTTCTAATTTTTCTCTTATAGGATCCATAGAAATAACAATTGTATCTAATTCCCCCGAAGAAATTCTTATTGGTGGGATTATTAGTGTGTTATTTTGAATATAACTACTCGGGTTATTTTGCACACCTTTAACAACTTTGTTAATTTCCTCTTTAATTTTTGGTATTACTTTTTGGTTTATTTCTTTTGTTATTTCGTCGTTTATCAATTTATGAATATCTTCTGCGATACTAGAAAGGTCGCTTTGAATATTTTTAAACGAATCATCTATAGCGTTTTGAATTGCATTTTGATTTTTAGATATTTCTCCACTTATTTTATTAAAGAGCGATTGTTTAATATTTTTACAAAAATTTTCTAGGTCTTGGCAAAGATTTGGAATTTCAGGAAATTGGGGCCAATAAAAATAATAATCAGGAAAAGAAATATCTAAAGGAATAGTCCCAAAACCAAAAGTAAGACAACCTCCTAAATCCGGCGTTGAACTAAACAATCCCATTAAGAGATTTGAAAAATCAATATTTATGCCACTAAAACTTAAACTAAGTTGCGGCGAAGGAAGCGAAATTTTCGGCATTTGCATTTGTAAACTAATAAAATGACTTAAATCAAGCTGAGGAAAGGGAATAAAGATTCTGGGAAATTCAATTCGATCAATATCTAAGGTTGTTTTTAAAGTTATACTACCTATACTTGAAAGATTAAGATCAGAGAGAATGTCAAAAGAAGGAATTTCTATTGGCGAAATTATTAGATAGGGATTGGGAATGTTTATTTTTGGTATGTTTAACCATAGAGCAGGATAAAGGTCAAAACAACTGCTTAATTCACAAAGATTAAGTTCTGGGAAAATTAAATCCTCAAAAATAAAATTGGGAAGTTTTACCCTTAAAAACGGAGAAAAATTAAAAGAAGGCAATCTGATATCGGGTATTATAATATTGGGCAGTTTTATTTTTGGACCGCTAAAATTAAAACCAGCGCTAACCGGACAACTCAATTGTATGCTTTCGCTATTAAAGCCAGAATTATCGGGTATTGTTTGAGTATCGCATTGAGATTGATTTTCTTGAAATGTTTGAGAATCAAGAGAAATGGCTTCTTTGGTAAAAATAGGCAAAAGTTTGCAGGCCTCAGGCACAATTATTTTATTGGGATCAGTTTCTTTTTTGAATTGTTCTTTTATTGCATTGCATTTGTTTTTAAAGACTGTAATGTCACAAATTACTTTTTTAAATTCAAACAAACTTCTACATTGTTCAGTTTGTTGGCTATTTCTAGCTTTTTCACGGCCAATTTTCTTACATATCTCATATATGGTATGTCCGGCCCGATCAGGGTCAGGGTCAGGAAAATCATCAATACGCCAACGACAGTGACCGAAAAAATCGCAATCCTTGTACCACTTTTTTTCACACTCTGTATCAATGGTTGAAACAACAGTCTTTGGATCTGAACATGCCCTTATTAGCGCTTCGTATTTTTTCATTTTTTCTTCTCTTTTTCTTTCTTCTTTTTCTTTTAAGAGATCATTAAAATTAGGCGGCGTAACTACCTTATAACAATTTTCCATTAAATAAGAGAGGGTTTGGTAATACCATTCTGCCTCTGTGTAAAGGAGTTCATTTTTTATTGTGGGATTACCATTTTTTATTGTGGGATTACATTGATAGTCTTCTTTTGTTGGGTTGGGACAAGAAAGTTCTAGGGGCTTAAAAGAGGGAATGGGCGGAGAAGGAGGATGAATAACTATTGGGCCGGAAAAAAACTCTTTGTTTATTTGTGCGGTTATGCTACCTTTTAATTTTTCCAGTGAAATGGCTGGAAAATTAATTTCAATGTCTGGCAGGGAAAATTTAAGATCGCCAATAAGAGAGGGAGAAGGAATTGTTAAGGTTTGAGGCAGATTCAAATTGACTTCGCTAATTTTTATTTCACCAAGATTTAAATCTGATAAAGAAAGATTAATATTAAGATTTACTTCTATTGGATTCTGTTCGCCCATTACCCCAAAACAAGCATTAAATTCTTTTCCAAGTACCTTTTGGCACTGTGAGGCGCATTGAGAATAATCCGGTGGTTTATTTATAGTATCAATGTTTTCTTGGGCTGGAGAAATGATGTTGTTATTTTTTTGGGAATCGGTTAAATCAAGAAGCAATTTTAGGTTTTCTTCTAATTCTTTTGCTTCTTCTTCCCGCAATGTTTCCAGTTCAGATCGCAAACCAGTAGTAGACATTTCGCTTAAAAGCAATTCTCTTAAATAAGAAATTTGATCTATTTTATCTTTTATGGCTTTTTGGTTTTTTTCAATTTCTTGCCTGTTTTCACAGGCATCGCCAAAAACCGGAAGCGAAATATTTTCTTGTTGAGCGCATTGGGAATAGGTGTATTTACAACTGCATTTTGAAACCTCAGCGCTTAAATTATTATTAAGTTGGTTTAATTCTTCACTGGCAATACTTAATTCAATAGCCAAATCTCTTAATCGGTTAGGATAACTTGGGAAAAAACCTAATCCCTGGGCAAAAACAACAACCTTTTTAAAGGGAGATTCAATAAATTCTTTTGTTTGTTTTAAAAAAGAATTAACAAAATCTTTTGGTTTAAAATAGCTTAAATCTTTTGCTTCGGTTTTTAAAGGAAGGGATAAGCTTAAAAAAACTAGAAATACAAAGGTTAAAAAATTAAAAATAGCGATTTTTTTTCTTTGATAAAAATTTTTTGCCATTTTTTAATTTCCTTTTTGATTTATTTTAAGATAGTTACACAAAAATTTTTGTATAAATTAATCGCCACTGCCCATACAGCCATTTTCCTGTCCAATGCTAATATGAATATGGTTAACACCATCTAAAACCCGGGCAGAAGAGGAACACTCTTTAAATGCCCCAATTATTTCTTTAACATATTTTTTTTGTAAATCTTCGGAAAAATCCAAGTCAACAGCGTATGATTTTTTTTCGTGACGGCATATTATTCCGCCATAATGATCAGAAACTCTTTCTTTATTCTTTTTTAAATCATAAACGTATGAGCATCCATTTTCCCCTTTTGGACCTGTCTCCCAATCGCAGGTTCCCTGATATAATTTTGGATCGGAAATATTTGAAATAACGCCCAAAATTTCATCATCTTTTAATTTTTCTTTTTTCTGGATTAAATCCAATTTTTGCCGGCTGCAACTAAGGAGTTGTTTTAATGGTTCTGAGGCATCTTTATATTGATTATAATTTTTTACATTAGAAGAGCAACGCCATCCTTTTGGGCAATTATCTATTATAGGCAAGGGGTTAAATTTATTATTAGTGATTGGAATATATGTGGGTGAGGTGTCTCTTGGAATGGGCAATTTAGGCGCTTTTAGGACTTCTTGTTCGCTGGGGTTACAACAATAAAGGTCGCGAGGGTGGCAATTTATTATTAAAGCGCCGTTTGCACTGTAATTTCCTTTGGCCAAACTACAAGTTAAAAGTTGCCATCCAGTGCCTTTTACTTGTTCTTCTGTTGAGCTCGAGCAAAATTCAACGCTGTTAGTAATTTTTTCCCAATTATTGGGGTTATCGTTTTCGTTTAAAAGAAAGGAAATTTTAGGAAAAATATCTTCTATTTGCCCTATTGTTTCAAAAATTTTATCTTCAACTTCTTTAATTTTTTTTGTTTGCTCGTTAATTTCTTTTGTAGGGCAAGCATCGCCATGACAACCCTGTATCGCTTGAAGGCATCGGGGAGAACAAAATATTACGCATGGTCCATCGATCAAAGGATCACAATGAAGCCAACAGGGATTTTCTATACACTTGCATTCTATTTCACATTTTTCGTCATTACACTGGGAAACAAGTTCAGTTATTGTTTCAATTTCTTTTTGCATATTTATAATTAAATCGCTAATTCTTTCCATTTTAACAATAAATATTAAAGCAGATTCCCGCAAATCGTCAGAAACCTCGCCCAAAGGAAATTTGAAAGGACAATTTATTCTTTGTTCTTCTTTTTGTATTAATCCCTCGGTTTCAATTGGTGCTGATTCCAATAATTCATCAAGCGCTTCTTCTAATTTTTTATCAAAAGAGGGTGAAAAATAAGAATAATCATTGATAGTGCCTCCGACCACGCAAAAAAAAGTTAAAGGGTCAGCGTTTGGAGCAAAATAGGTTTTAATGCTTTTTGGTTCAACCTTTATCTTGTTATAAAATTCAAGATTTTTTAAGTACTGGCTAAACGAAACAATTTCTCCGCCCTGTTTTTGTTCTTTACAAAGAAAAATTTCAGTTTCTATTTCCTGAAATTTTCGTAAACTTTCTCTTATTTCATTTTTTTTCTTAATAATATTTTCTCGCCAAGAAGAAAGCTTTTCCATTTTATTTTTGATTATTTCTAAAACCTCATTTATTTTCGCCCTTGGAGAGTCACTTTCTATACCGTTATCCTGATTTGTTTGACAGGGATCGCCGGTGCAACCAATAGGCACAGCGCCGGGACCAAAAAGACCGCCGGTTCCGGGTTTACTGCAAAGGCCATGGACATTTTGGCAGCGACACTCAGTAGTTTTGGTTTCCAAATATCTTATGAGATTAGAAATTCGGCTATACTTTTTTACGCCATTGTCATTTATTGACTCTTCTTTATTTAGGAAATCTTTAAAATTTTTAATAAATGTTTTTCTATCATCAATATTTTTTTTACTCCAAAGATCTTCTTTAACGCTTTGTCCCAACGGCAACTCTTCTGCTATTTCTGCGGGCTTGATCACTTTTAGTTCAGGCAAGTAAACGCACTTTTTGTTTTCGTTTTCGCATTTAAAACCTTCTGGACAATCGCTATCTTTTTGACATGTTTTTAGGGTTATTTGTTCAAGCGAGGGAAGTTTAAAGATTAAAAGTTCTGGATTTATAGCAGATAAAACCAAATAGGAAGAAAAAAGAATAATAATAGACACAACAGAAGAGAAAATTTGATCCCTAGCGGTTTTTAATTTATCGGGATTGCCGGTTGAGGTTAAATATAAAATACCAGCCCAAATTAAAGCAGCAAAAGCTATTAAACCCGCTGCCATAATAGCAAGGTTAAAAATATATTTTACATATTGGGGCAAGCCGATTTTTACTGTTTCAGGTTTTATTTCTCCAATTTCCGGATAATTAACTTCTAACTTTTGGCTAAAACAAAAAGAAAAAAGAAAAAAGGTAAAAATAAAAGCAGAAAAAAGAAATAAAGAATTTTTTTTAAAATTTTTAAACATTTTTTTAAATAAACTTTTCCATTGCCTCTGTAAGTTTAATCCAGTCTTTAATTTCTAAATTTTCCGGTCTTTTTTTAAAATCTATGTTGCTGTTTAAAATAATTTCTTTAACCTTTTCTTTTTTTAATTTTAACATTTTTGAAAGATTATTTGCAAGTTGTTTTCTGGGCTGGGAAAAACCTGCTCTTACAATTTTAAAAAAATTTTTAATAAATTGTTTTGGAAAAGTTGAATAAGAGCGGTAAGGAATAATTTTTAATACCGCTGCGTCTACCTTTGGTTTTGGTAAAAAAGAATTTTTAGAAACATAAAAAACTATTTTTGGATTGGCGAAAAATTGGACCGATATTGCTAAAAAATTTGTTTTTGGGGGTTTGGCACAAATGCGTTTTCCTACTTCTTTTTGAACCATTAAAATCATTTTTTCAGGCACATTGTCTGTTTCTAAAAATTTTTTAATTATCCGATTGGCAATAGAAAAGGGCAGGTTTGCCACTATCTTAAAATTTGAATTTTGAATTTCGGGTTTTAGGTCTAACTTTAAAATATCTTCATTAATAATTTCTATATTTTTAAAATCTTTTAATTTTTCTTTTAAAATTTGGCACAATCTTTTGTCTTTTTCGCAAGCAATTACTTTTTTTACTTTTTTAGCCAAATCTAAAGTAAGAGCGCCCTGTCCCGGACCGATCTCTAAAACAGTGTCGGTATTTTGAAGTTCAGCCGCCCTGATTATTTTTTTAACAGCACCTTTATCAATTAAAAAGTTTTGGCCCAAGTACTTTAGTTTTCTCATAGTTATTGGATATTGGGTTAATTTATTTTACCCGAGTTGGTTTATTTTTACCATATTTTATTAAAAAATTTAGTGCTTTTTATAATTTTTATAAAATGACTTTTAAACAGGAGTGTGGAAAAAAACTTGACTAACCTTTTTGCTTGGAGTATAAAAAAGATAAAATTATGAAAAAGGATACTTTTTTGGGTATCAGCCTTATTTTGGTTGTTTTTTTATTGATAAATTTTGTTTTAGGCTCTGTTTTTAACCTGAAAAACCTTTCTTTTATTAAGAAAATAAAAGAGAATGAATGTTTTTCACAAAACAAAAGTCTATTTGTTGAGCCAATAAAGAATTTTATTAGAGAATCCCAAAAAATGGTTTTCGTGGGAGAAAATAGTTTAATTGCTATTTCTCCTCCAACAAGCGTTAATCCCCAGGTTTTGGGAGACATTTTGGGAAGCGTTGAATCTATTAATACTTCTTTGGCTTCTGAGGGCGGAGGCGGAATTGTTGAATATATTGTAGAGCCGGGGGATACACTTTCAGCGTTAGCCAAAAAATATAATATCTCACTTGAAACAATTCTCTGGGCAAATGATTTACAAAAAGGCACAACAGTTAAACCAGGCCAAAAAATAATAATTCCACCGGTTTCAGGGGTTATCCATTATGTTAAAAAGAATGATACTTTAGAAGAAATCGCCAAGACCTACAAATCTAATATTGAAGAGATTATTGCCTTTAATAATTTGCCGGAAGATGGCGATATTTTTATTGGCGATGTTTTGATTATTCCTAATGGCAAAATGCCGGAAAAATCAAAACCAATTAAAGATGAGCAAATTCCTCTCGCTTCATCTTATTTTATTTATCCAACCCTTACAGGTCGTATTACCCAAGGATTACACTGGTATAATGCTATTGACTTTGGCGGAAAGTGTGGAGATCCTATTTTGAGCGTGGCTGCTGGCGTTGTTTTAAAGTTGCGATATGGTTTTAATGGTGGCGCCGGAAATTATTTAAGTATTTTACATCCCAATGGCGTTGTGACGACTTATGGCCATATTCAGGCGTCTTTGGTTAAGCCGGGCGATAATGTTTCCCAAGGACAAACAATAGCCATAATGGGCGGGAAACCGGGAATGCCGGGCGCCGGTATTTCTACAGGTTGTCATGTTCATTTTTCTGTGCACGGAGCCAAAAATCCTTTTGCAAAATAGCAAAAAAGTTAGATAATTTTTATTTATTATTTTAAATTTTTAAATAGGATTTAACAAAAAGAGGTTTATTCCTCTTTTCTTTTTTTAAAATTTTTGTTATCATTAAATTAATGAAAAAGATATTTCTAATAGTTTTTTTGTCTGTTTTGCTTTTTTCATTTTTTTTACCGGTTTATGCGGGCCTTGTTCCCTGCGGTTTATCTCAGGATGATCCAAACACAGAGATCAATGAAAGTGCGCCTTGCACCTTTTGCCATTTTTTTATTTTGTTTAAAAGAATAATAGATTTTCTTTTATTTAGTATTGTGCCAGGGCTGGCTGGGCTGATGATATCAATCGGCGGATTTATGTATATTTTTGCTTTTGGCAATCCCAATATGATTTCTAATGCCAAAAACCTATTTAAAGCAGTTGCCGTTGGTCTTTTAATAATTTATGGCGCGTGGGCAATAATAAACCTTTTCTTTACCTTTATTGGTTTATCTAATTTTGTTTTGAGTTTTACCGGTCCGGATAAATGGTTTATAATTAGATGTCCATTATAAAAATTTAATTTATAACGCGCCCTCATAGCTCAATTGGCAGAGCAGGGGCCTCTTAAGCCCAAGGTTCCAGGTTCAAATCCTGGTGGGGGCATAAAAATAAAAAAGTAAAAAGTCTAACATTAAAAATTAATAAAAAATTAATAAAATAAGAAAAGAAAAAATATATGTTAGAACCAAAAGAAAAAGAAAAAATAATAAAAGATTATAAATTGCACGAAAAAGACACTGGATCATCTGATGTCCAGATTGTTCTTTTAACCGAAGAAATTAAGCGACTGATTTCTCATTTAAAAAAGAATCCAAAGGACTTTCACTCCAAAAGGGGCCTTTTGAAAATGGTTTCAAAAAGAAGAAAGCTTTTAAAATATTTAGAGAGAGAAGACGAGAAAAGATATAAGAAAGTTTTAAAAGCAATAGAATCTTAAAAAATAATTAAAGAGTTAAATTTGAATTTATGGTTATAAAACACAGAGGTCAGCGAGTAGGTATTTTAATTGATGTTCAAAACCTTTATCATTCGGCAAAAAACCTTTACAAGGCGCGGGTGAATTTCAATGAAATTTTAAAGTTGGCAGTAAGTAATAGAAATTTAATTAGGGCTTTTGCATACGTCGTAAAAACCAAAACCGGGGAAGAAAAAGCGTTTTTTGACGCTTTGATTAAATTAGGCATTGAAACACGGGTAAAGGACTTGCAGGAATTTTATGATGGTCAGAAAAAGGCTGACTGGGACGTGGGTATTGTTGTTGATGCAATAAGAATGGCGCCAAATGTTGACACTCTGGTATTGGTTTCTGGTGATGGTGATTTTGTTTCTTTGGTGGAGTATTTAAGAAATCAAGGAAAAAGAGTGGAAGTAATTGCTTTTGGCCGTTCCGCTTCTAGTCGTTTGAAAGAAGAAGCAGATGAATTTATTGATTTGGAAGAATTTCCTAAAAAATACCTTTTAAAAAAATAGAAAAAAATTTTTAATCTTCAACTAAAACAATCTTTAAAGAAAATAAAATGGAATTCAATTTAAATTTAGGAGAAAAGAAACTAAAAGTAGAGATAAACGATTTAACAGAACAATCAAATGGCAGCGCTTTGGTAAGTTTGGGCGAAACATTAGTTTTGGCTACTTGTGTAATGAGTCGCGAAGAAAAAGAGGGTTTTGATTTTTTTCCCTTAACCGTTGAATATCAGGAAAGATATTATGCTGCCGGAAAAATAAAAGGACCTCGGTATATCAAAAGAGAAAGCCGACCCTCTGATGAGGCAATCTGTAATTCGCGGTTAATTGATAGGGCCATTAGACCCCGGTTTCCCGAAAACTTAAAAAGAGAAGTTCAAGTAATTGTTACTGTTTTATCCTGGGATGCTGAAAATGATCCTGATATAGTTTCTCTACTTGCTTCTTCTATCGCGCTTTTTATTTCCGATATTTCTTGGGACGGTCCTTTAGGGGCAGTAAGGGTTTGCGAAAAAGAAGGAAAATTTATTTTAAACCCAACATATGAAGAAAGAGGTAATAATGGTTCTGAAATTGTTTTTAGCGCCATTGAAAAGGATGGAAAAATTTTAATCAATATGATTGAGGCAGGCTTAATGGAGGTCTCAGAAAAAACGGTTTGTCAGGCATTTGATTTTGCCGAAAAATATCTTAAGCAACTTATTGATTTTCAAAAAGAAATAAGAGAAAAAGTAGGTAAAAAGAAAATATCATTAAGTTCTTTGGTTTTTCAAAATTCCTCTTTGGAAAAGGAAATAAGAAATTTTTTGGGAAACAAATTAGAAGTTGCCCTTTATCAAAAAGATAAAAACGAAAGGACGGAAAAAATAGAGCAGTTAAAAAAAGATGCATTGGCGTTTTTATCATCTTTATCAGAAGCATCAACAATTGAAAATCAAAAACAATATATTGAGAATTTTTTTAAAAAAGAAATTGATAGATTATTTCATGAAAATGTTATAAAATACGGAAAAAGACCGGACGGGAGGAAATTGGACGAGATTAGGCAAATTAGTTGTCGGGCTGGCATTTTACCGCGTACGCATGGTTCGGGTTTGTTTTGTCGAGGGCAGACCAAGGCGTTATCTATTTTAACTCTTGGGGCGCCGGGAGATCAACAACTTTTAGAGGGAATGGAAATTTTTGGCAAGAAACGTTTTATGCACCATTACAATTTTCCTCCTTATTCTGCTGGCGAAGTAAAACCCTTGCGTGGCCCCGGGAGAAGAGAAATTGGCCACGGAATGTTGGTTGAAAAAGCCTTGCTTCCTTTAATACCAGAATTTGAAACTTTTCCTTATACAATGAGAGTAGTGACTGAAATATTGTCTTCTAACGGTTCAACATCAATGGCTTCTGTTTCTAGTTCCTCCTTAGCTTTAATGGATGCCGGGGTCCCTATTAAAAGACCGGCTGCTGGTATTGCTATGGGTTTGGCCGGAGATAAAATTTTAACAGACATTCAAGGACCGGAAGATCATTATGGGGATATGGATTTTAAGGTGGCCGGAACAAGGGAGGGAATCACGGCAATTCAAATGGATGTTAAGATTGATGGAATAACCAAAGAAATTATGAGAGAAACATTAGAAAGAGCAAAAAAAGCCCGATTGGAAATTTTAGATTTAACGGACAATGTTTTAGATAAGCCGAGACCGCAACTTTCGCCATATTCCCCAAGAATTTTAACCATTCAAATTAATCCCCAAAAAATTAGAGAGGTAATTGGTCCCGGGGGGAAAGTAATTAATGAAATTATTGATCAAACAGGCGCCCAAATAGATATTCAAGATTCAGGATTAATTTTTGTTACCTCTGAAAAAGAAGAATTGGCGCAAAAAGCAGTTTCCTGGATAAAAAATATAACCAAAGAAGTTAAAGTGGGCGAAGTTTTTCAGGGAAGAGTAAAAAGGATTTTGGATTTTGGCGCCTTTGTGGAAATTTTGCCCGGACAAGAAGGATTAATTCACATTTCCAAATTAGGCAATAAACGGGTAAAAAGAGTTGGGGATGTGGTAAAGGTAGGTGAAATGGTTTCAACAAAAGTTATTTCTATTGACGATCAAGGAAGAATTAACTTAGCTTTACTAAAAGATTAAAAATATTAATTAAAAGTTTAAGTATTATTAAAAGTTTTTATTATATATTATAATATAATAAAATAAATAACTTATTCGTTTTCTTTTCTTTATGGATGACGAAGAAAAAGATTTTATAATTTTAAAGCAAGCGATCAGGACAATGGCAAAAGATCTTGCTCGCGTTGGCGTTAAAAAAGGAAAGAAAGATGAATCTTCTATTAAGGCAAAAGCAGAAGAAGAGCAAAGAAGAAAATTAGAGGAAGAACAAAAAAGAAAAGCAGAAGCAGCAGCAGCAGCAGAAGAAGAAGAAGCAAAAAGAAAGGCGTTGGAAGAAGAAAGGCAGCGTCAAGAAGAAATAAAAAATCAAGAGATAAAAGAGAAAGAGGAAGAAGAAAAAAGAAAAGTAGAAGAAGAGCAAAAAAGAAAGGCGTTGGAAGAAGAAAGAAGGTTTTATAAAGAGATGAGACAACAAGCGGAACAAAGAAAGCGTCGATTAGAAGAGGAAAGAAGAATTCGGGAAGAAAAAGAGAAAGAAATAAGAGAAGAAAAAAGAAAAGCAGAAGAAGAGCAAAGAAGAAAATTAGAGGAAGAACAAAAAAGAAAAGCAGAAGCAGAAGCAGCAACGGCAGAAGAAGAAGCAAAAAGAAAGGCGTTGGAAGAAGAAAGGCAACATCAAGAAGAAATAAAAAATCAAGAGATAAAAAAGAAAGAGGAAGAAGAAAAAAAACAAAGAGCTATTATGAGGGCTATGGCTTTAAAGAAAGCAGAAGAAGAAAGGAAAAAAAAAGAGGGAGAGTTGCTAAAACAAAAACATAAAGAGGATGAGAAAAAAGAGATAGTAGAGAGGGAAATGGAGATGAAACAAATTAAAAAAAGAATTGACGATATTAAAAAAGATAAAGAGGAGCCAAAACAAAAAACAGAAGAGGAGAAATTAATTGAAGAAAAAGAAGAAATAAACCGACAAAAAAAGCAATTAGAAATTTTGCTTCAAAGGTTAAATGTAGAAAAAAGACCCTTAGAGGGGAAAAGAAAAGAAATCTTAGAAAAAATAAGAGAAGCCAAAAGTAATTTTTTAAGAATTGAAGAACAAGAAAAAAAATTAGAAGAAAGAGAAAAAGAGGTTGAAAAACAAGAAGCATTGGCTAAAATATCAACCGAGAAAAAGAATTTAGAAAAGGAGAGATGGAAAATAGAGGAGAAACGTCAAGAAATAGAAAAAAGAAGGTGGCCTTGGGATAAAAAGTTAGAAGAATTAGAAAACCAATTAAATAACATAGAAGTAAATATTATAGGAGTAGAAGGTAAAGAGAGGAAATTAATTAAAGAAAGGGAAGAATTGATGGCAAAAGAAGAGAAAAACCAATTAAAAAGAGAGAAGATTGATCTGGAGAAGCAAATTAACGAAGCGGAAAAGGCAATGGTTTATTTTAATGAAAAGATAGATAGTTTAAAAAATGAATTAAAAGGAGTAGAAGATAATTTATTAAAAACAAAAACAGAAGAACAAAAGGTTGAAGAAGGGAAGAAATTAGTTGAAGAAGAAGAGACGAAAGCGGAAAATTTAGAGAGAAGAAGAGAATTAGAAAAACAAAGATGGGAAATTGAAGAAAAAAGAAGAAGAATTGAAACCGTGAGATGGAGTTTGGAAGAAGAAGAACAGAGAATACAAAATCAAATTAAAGAATTTGAAAAGCGACTTTTGTTTGCCTTTGAAAAGAAAGAAAGAATAACAAAAAGAATAGAGGAGATAAAAGCAAGATTAGAAGGAAAGATAATAACAATAGAAAAAGAAATTCCATTACAGGCCCAGAAAGAAAGCCTATTAAAAATTACTTCAAAAGAGGAATTAAAAAGGGAAGATGTAAAAGAACCGTTAGGAGAAAAACCATTAAAAGAAGAACAGAAAAAAGAAAAATTAGAAACCATAAAGTCTATATCCACAGAGGAAGTAAAAACAGCAACAGAAACAAAAGAAACAGGAGAAGCAATTGAAGAAATAAGACAACAAGAAGAAAGGGAAAAACTGGAAACAAGCAGGGCGGCAAGTGAAACAGAAGGAGCAAAAGCGAAAGAAGAATTGAAAGAAAAAATAGTAAGTTTGGGTCAAGAAGAGGGAATAAGGAAACAAATTGAATTAGCTAAAGAAAGAATTAGAAAATTAAGAGAACAAAGGAAAGGAACGGAAGAGGAAAAAGAAGAAAAGATTAAAGATATGTCAAAGGAAGCACCATTAGCACCACCAGTACCACCAGCACCACCTCTTTTTTCCCAACCATCATCTTCTTTAGAACCTGAAATAAAAGTTCCAGAAAAAGATAATTATAAAGAAGGAGAAATTGTTTATAAAAAAGAGACACCGGAAATTTTTTCAAAAACGAAAGAAACGAAAGAAAAGGAAGAAACGAAAGAAAAGGAAGACATTTTTAGAGAACCTTTTAAAATTGATTTTGAAAAAGAAGGTGAATATCCATTTTTAAAAGAAGAGGTAAAGAAAGAGAAAGGGGAAGAAATGGCAGAAGAAGTAAAAAAAGAAGAAAAAACAGAAACAGAAAAAGAAGAAATAAAAGAAAAAGCGCAACCAATTGAAGAAGAGATTTTAAAGACACTTCCCCCAAAACCTAGTAAATTTGAAAAATTATGGATTAGGATTTTAATAGTAAGCATTATCTTTGTGGTTTTAACAGCTATTTTTGCTTTTTGGTACTGGTATTTTAAAATAAGAGAAAAATTTCCTATACCGTCAAGCACAAATACAGAAACAACAACTTCTTCAGAAACATCAGAAGAAAGTCAAAGGCCATTTTTTTCTGTTTCAAGCGTTCAAACCTTGCACTTTTTTAACACAGAAACCCTAAGTCTTTTATTGACTCAAAATTTACAAGAACAACAGAAAACAGGTGAATTTAAACAATTGATATTAAAAAAGGATAATCAGTTTTTAGGGGTAAAGGAATTTTTTGATAATTTGTCAATCAATGCTTCGTCGGAATTAAAAGAAAGATTAGATGATAAATTTACTTTGTTTATTTATAGTCAGAATAATGGAAATAGGTTGGGTTTTGTTGCGAAAATAAAAAATAAAGAAGGGATAGATGAAATATTAAAGTCCTATGAGAAGACAATAGAAGAGGATTTTGAAAATTTTTTTTCTTTAGTGGGACAAAAGGATAAAACAGTTATTTCTTCTTTTAAAAATGCAAAAGATGTAAAAGGATATTCAGGCCCAGATTTTAGATATAAAACTTTAAACAAAAACGATTTCGGAATTTGTTACGCAATTTTTAACGATTATCTCGTCCTTACTAGTTCTTGGGCTAGTATGGAGGAGATTTTAAAAAAATTATGAATAAAAAAACCTTAGAAAAATTAGAAGAAAAATTAAAAAAGGAAAAAAAAGAAATTGAAGCTCAACTTCAAAAATTTGCCACTAAAGACAAGAAACTTAAGGGAGATTGGGATACGAAGTATCCAAAAATTAATGAAGGAGCGGGCAGTCAAATTCTAGAAGAAGGAGCAGATCAGGTGGAAGAATATGTTAATCTTTTACCCGTTGAATATAGCCTTGAACTTCGGCTTCAAAGTATTAATGAATCATTAGAAAAGATTAAAAAAGGTAACTATGGAAAGTGTGAAAAGTGCAATAAAGAAATTAATAAAGAACGGTTATTAATTTACCCCGCGGCAAAACTATGTAGTGAATGCGAAAAGAAAGGTTTAAACAAAAAATATCCGCGATAAATCGCGGCTATTTTTACATTTATATCTTTTATTTATTCCGCTTCTATAACTTTTTATTTTTTTAAAAAATTAAAACGTTTTAAAGGTAAAAAAGCCTACTGATAGAATCCAGTAGGCTTTTTTATTTAAACAACAGTATACATTGTAAAAGTAAACGTGGCGCTTTCAGTTTGTTTTTCGTTATATTCTAATCCCCTTGGTAAACAGGGAAGATTAGAGCTTACAACGATGACGCTGTCGCCCGGTGCAAGGATTATTTTATTCGGAAATTGATTTAAAGGAACTTCCTTTAGTGGAATATTAATTTTACCAAATCTTGAGTGAATAGCTTTAATTAGCGGTAAATAATGTGAATTGTAGCAAAATTCCACGCCATTATTGATTATTTTCGCAACTTCTTCAACAGATAAAACTTGACGATTAATATTACAAGATCCTAAAAACATTGAGTCTTCAAGGGAAAAACTAAAATAGGTTTTCATATCAAGCCTTTTGTTAGGGGTTTTCCGGAATACGCCGGTTTCGTTTTCCATTTACTTTGAATTTTTTTCAAAGCGAATGGTAAAAGGTTTTTAAAGTGCTATTTTTTTATGCCCCTGGAAGGATTCGAACCTTCAACTACTGCTTCGAAGGCAGTAATGTTATCCATTACACCACAGGGGCGATGTTGTAAGGAGGCGCGTTTTCATTTTAATTTAAAAATTGAAAAAAATCAATTTTTAAGATAGGATAAAATTATGACGATATCATTAAAAACAATACCAGAAGAAGTGAGATTTGTTGTTAAGAGATTAAAAGAAAAGGGTTTTAAGGCATATATTGTGGGCGGATGCGTGAGAGATATTTTAAGGGGAATAGAGCCTGAAGATTGGGATGTGGCAACATCGGCAAAACCCGAAGAAATTCAAATGATATTTCCCGAGAGTTTTTACAGCAATCGCTTTTTTACTGTTACTGTTAAAACAGTTAGTAAAGACCCAAAACTAAAAGAAATTGAGGTTACCACCTTTAGAAAAGAGACAAAATATACAGATAAACGTCATCCAGACAACGTTGAGTTTGTTAAAACAATAGAAGAAGATTTGGCAAGGAGAGATTTTACAATAAATGCAATGGCATTAGAAATTTCAAATCTTAAACCTCAAATCTCAAAAATCAAAACCCAAACCTTAAAACTTATTGATCCTTTTAAAGGAAAAGAAGACCTTAAAAATAATATTATTAGAGCAGTTGGGAATCCGAAGGAAAGATTTTCTGAAGACGCATTAAGAATGATGAGAGCAATAAGATTTGCGGTAGTTTTTGATAAAGACTGGGAAATAGAAAAGGAAACAGCAGAGGGCATTAAGAAAAACGCTTATGGAATTCAGGCGATTTCTAAAGAAAGAATAAGAGATGAACTTTTAAAAATTATTATGTCTAAAAAAGCGGCAGAGGGTATAGACCTTTTAAGAAAATTCGGTCTTTTGAAATATATAATACCGGAATTAGAAAAAGGATATGGGGTAACCCAAAACAAACATCATATTTATGATTGTTATACCCACGCCTTACTTTCTTTAAAATACGCAGCGGAACAAAATTTTAACAAATACGTTCGTTTGGTTGCTTTGCTTCATGATGTTGCCAAGCCGTTTTGTAAAAGAGGCGAAGGTTTAAGCGCTACCTTTTATGGCCACGAGATTGTGGGCGCAAAAATGACGAGTCAGATTTTAAATCGTTTAAAATTTTCCAAAAAAGAAATTGAAAAAATGGTAAAACTTGTCAGATATCACCTTTTTTATTACAATGTGGGCGAGGTAAAAGAAAGTTCTGTAAGAAAACTTATTCGGAATGTGGGAATGGAAAATGTGGAAGATCTTTTACAGGTGAGAATGGCTGATAGAATTGGTTCTGGTGTCCCAAAAGCAGAGCCGTATAAATTGCGTCATTTAAAATATATTATTGAAAAGGTTTCTCAAGATCCTGTTTCCGTGAAAATGCTAAAAGTAGACGGTAATGACGTGATGAGGATTTTAAATGTTAGGTCCGGGCCCAAAGTCGGATGGGTTTTAAACATTTTATTGGGTTATGTTTTAGCTGACCCTAAAAAAAATGAAAAAGAAATTTTAGAAAAAGAAATAGAAAAATTAAAGAATTTATCAGATGACGAGCTTTCAAAATTAGCCATTAAAGCGGAAAAAGAAAAAGAAAAAGTTGAAAGCAAAAAAGACAAGATGACAAAACAAAAGTATTGGGTAATGTAAAAACGGGCCGTAGTGTAACAGGAGCACGAGTCCTTCGGGAGGATTTAGTCCGGGTGCAAATCCCGGCGGCCCGATATAGTAAAATTAAAAACCTTTAAAATTATAAAAATATGCAGAATTGGATAATATTTTCAATATTTTCAGCGGTATTTGCCGCCTTGGTAGCAATTTTTGGGAAAATAGGGATTAAAGAAGTTGATTCAACATTAGCCACATCAATTAGGGCTATAATTATGGCGTTGTTTTTAATTGCTGTTTCTATTCTTTTAGGAAAGTTTACTGCGTTTTCAAGCCTTATTGGCAAACCCTTAGTTTTTATTATTTTATCAGGTATTGTTGGTGCGCTTTCTTGGTTATTTTATTTTTTAGCCCTTAAAACCGGACCTGCTTCTGGTGTGGCGGCGATTGATAGAACGAGTGTCGTTTTTGTTTTGATTTTTGCGGTATTATTTTTAGCAGAAAAATTAACAATAAAATCAATTATCGGCGCTGTTTTTATAGCATTGGGAGCGATATTAATGGTAATATAAATAAGATAGGTAGATAGAAAACATTAAAAAGTAAATTAGGAAAATATAAATAGAAAGGGCCTGTGGTATAACGGCAATACGCTACATTCGCATTGTAGAGATGGCAGTTCAATTCTGCCCAGGTCCACCATATTGAATTAGACGCCTCGCTCGGGGCTTCGCCCCTCGCTTCGGCGGGCATTTCGGCAAGATAATTCCACGGCTTTTTGGAATCAATCGCCAATTTTCCCGCCGCAAGGCGGCGGTTCGAGCCGATTTTTTTGAGAAAATTTTTCATCTCCGAAAAATTATCTTGCAAAGCGAGATTTTTGGCTTGGTTGGCTTCCAAAATCCAGTTTCGGGTGAGTTCGAGCCAATGATTGCCTTTTCGCTCAAAATCCGATAATTTTTCCTCTTTCGTTTTCTTTTCCGCCATTAGGGCGTTTTTTGTTTGCTGATATTCCGTCAGTTCCAACGCTTCCGCAAGATAAGCGTCTGTTAGTCGTTCCAGTTTTATTTTAATGGCGGAAATTTCTTTTTTGAGATTTTGAGCGAAAAGGTCTGATGTTTGGCGGTTTTCATTTTCCCACTCTTTCAATTTATCTAAAAATTTTTCCCGCCAAATATCGGGCAAAGAAACTTTTTGACAATTCTCTTTTACTTGCTCGGCAAAATTTTCCTCTCGCAAAAAGTGGTTTTGTTGGCATTTTTGAATTTTGCTTTTTCTGGTGCAAAAGTAATAAACATATTCTCTGCCGCTTTTTTTGATTTTTCTGTCTGCCGTAATGCAATAGCCACACTCGCCGCACCTTGCAAAATTCAAAAACAAAAATTCCTTTTTTTCTTTCCGCTTTTTGCGGGGCTTGCCGTTGTCTTTCAACGCCTGCTGTATTTGGTCAAAAAGTTTCTTTGTAATCATTGGCTTATGACTTCCTTGATGAATTTCACCGCGGTAAAGAAAATGCCCGTAGTAAAATGGATTTTTCAAAATATGCTCAACCGACGACAAGGGCATTTTCTTTCCGCTTCTCGGGCCAACCAAGCCAAGAGAAAACATTTTGCTTTGAATTTGCGTCAAGGTGTAATTTCCAGTGGCAAAAGCCCGCAAAATCTCTTTCACTTTATTAAATGTCTTTTTGTCTGGCTCAATCGTTCTCAATCTCGGCTCGTTGAAATAACCGAGCGGGGCTTTTGCCGAAAGTTCGCCACGGCGTATTTTTTGCCTAATTCCTCGCAAAATGTTTTCTCTTAAATTGTCGGTGTAGTATTTTGCTTGTCCGAAAGCGACGCTCAACATAAATTTTCCTTGCGGCGTCGCTTCAAACCAAAATGTGGGGAATTTTAGCGATTGGATTTTTCCCGTATCAACAAGATAAATTACTTTGCCGCCATCCACGGAATTGCGGGCTAATCTGTCCGGATTCCACGCTAAAATTCCCTCGGCGTTTCCTTTTTCAATTTCCAAAAGCATTTGATTAAATATTTCTCGGCCTGGCTCTTTGGCGGTTTTGCTCTCGGTATATTCACGAACGATAAAAAGTCCATTTTGCTTGGCAAACTCTCTCAATTCGGCAAGCTGGGCTTCTATGCTCAAAACCTGCCTTTCCTCGTCCTCGCTTGATTTGCGACAATAGATGAAATATTTAATCATAGTTTTTACTCCTTAATTGTAATTGAAAAAGGAAACGCTACACCGACAATTTAATAAAATCTCGTTTTGCCTTTCGCCAACGGCGAAAGAAAAAATCGGCTCATTGCCCTTTGGGCAATACAAATTTTATTTGTGAACCGCCGCCTTGCGGCGGGAAAATTGGCGATTGATTCCAAAAAGCCGTGGAATTATCTTGCCGAAATGCCCGCCGAAGCGAGGGGCGAAGCCCCGAGCGAGGCGTCTAATTCAATATGGTGGTGCTTATTGGACGAAATCCGAACTTTTTTTGACGAAAATCCGGACTGCGAAATTTGAGCGCTCCGCCCCGCCGCCGCTCGCTTCGCTCGCTGTTCCGCAAAAAAGTTTTCTTCGCATTTTTTGATTTGGCGCGCAATTCCTTTTTCTTCTAAAAGGAAAAGAAAACTTTTTTGCGGGGTTCTGCTCTGAACGAGCGGGGCGGGGCGGGGCTTCGCTTCGGAAGTGGGCGGGCAAAAATTCCTTCCCCCCAACCCCCTTCCTTTTTGCCCGCCCACTGGATTGCCCGCTTCGCGGACGCGGCGGTTTTGGGAAAAAGAAAAGAGGTAAAAACGCTTGCCCCACCCTCCCTTGCGCGCGTTTTTGAAATTTCACTCCCTTGGATTTTGACTTTTATTGATTTTAGTAATATCATAGAGATATAAATACGGAAGTAAAATTATCCGATTGGTAAATTTACTTCAATCATATTACTGCAATAAATATATGTCAAGCAACAAAGATTTATCCACATTAGCCAAAAATATCAGGAAATTGCGCGAGAAGAAAAATCTCTCTCAAGATAAGCTCTCTAAATTGGCAAATATGAGCCACAATACTATAATTAAAATAGAGTCGGGTTTAATTAAAAATCCGAAGATTGAAACCGTCCAAAACATCGCGGACGCCTTCGGTGTTTCGCTGGATGAGTTGACAAAGTAGGTATTGCAAAGTTTGTGGGGGGGTAAAATATATATAAGTGAAAGGTCGATGAAATTAACATAGCTAAAAAATTAACTTAATCAAAACTATGCCAGATCAATTTACAGATGTAACTACAACCGGATATGGCGGTAGGATAATCAATTCCATAAAAGGAATAGTTATCGGTCTTATCCTTTTTGTCGTTTCGTTCGGTTTGCTTTATTGGAACGAGGGACGAGTTGGTTTATCCAACATTGCAAAAACCGCTACCGAAATAAGTTCGGCGTCGATTAGCACCGACGCGTCGCTTAACGGAAAACTTATTTCAACTACCGGAAACGTAAACTCCGATCAAATTATCGGAGATAATTTATATTTGAACCCAGACAAATTTATTGCCGTAGAGCGACGAGTTGAAATGTACTCATGGATAGAAAAATCCGAATCTCGGAGTAAGACAAATGTCGGGGGTTCGGAAACAACCGAAACTACTTACACATATTCGAAAAGCTGGGAAGAAAATCCAAAATCTTCAAGCAACTTCAAACATCCCGAAGGGCACGAAAACCCGCAGAAAAGTTTGGAAAGCTACACGAACAAAGTAACCGCCGCAACAATCGGAAAATATAACTTTGACCCACAAAGCGTTACTTTACCAAGCTTTTCTAAACTTCCGCTCAATTCTCAAAACGTAACTTTGAGCGATGGCGCAGTCTTGGCAAATGACGGTTACATTTTTATCAAAAAGAGCGCGGATGGAACATTTGATAACCCGCAGATTGGCGATTTGCGCATTAGCTATCATGTTTTGCGTCCCGGATTTGAAGGAACAATCTTTGGAAAATTGAATGGAAGTAAAATTGATCCGTACTTCGACCAAAAGGGAAACAATCTTTACCGTTTATTCATCGGTACGCGCGACCAAGCAATTTCCACACTTCACACAGAATACACAACGCTGCTCTGGATTTTGCGCCTCGTCGGATTTTTGCTGATGTGGTTTGGTCTTATAGCGTTATTTGGCCCGATAAGCGTATTATTAGACATCTTACCAATCTTCGGCGCAATAAGCCGCTCGTTTATCGGCGTCGCAACGTTTCTGGTTGCCTTTGTGCTTACAATCGTTACTATTCTTGTTTCGATGATTGCTCACAGTTTAATTGCGCTTATTATCGCCTTGGTTATCACCATTGGCGCAATTATCGCTTTCTTCGTGATGTGGAAAAATAAGAAGAAAGCAGGCGGAGCTACGGCGACAGCAACGGCTCCAGTTCAAGCCACTCCGCCAGCAAGCCAGTTGGAAAATTATGTCAGAGACGCAAGAGCAAGGGGTATGAGCAACGACGAAATTCGCCAACAA